>Ga0224523_1000158_pt1 | contig 44315 bp, 37 predicted proteins | sample CFST50metaG_FD_182732 | JGI IMG/M metagenome (GOLD analysis project Ga0224523, IMG submission 182732) | Peat soil microbial communities from Stordalen Mire, Sweden - C.F.S.T50 | ecosystem: Environmental > Terrestrial > Soil > Wetlands > Peat | place: Sweden: Norrbotten County, Stordalen Mire... | reverse complement strand
CCTCTTCACCCCTGCCCCTCTTCCCCTCTCCCAGTGGGAGAGGGGAAGAGGGGCAGGGGTGAAGAGGTGAGGTAAATTTTTCACCGCATTTATAGGAGGAATATATGAGTGTCTCACGCTTTATTGCATTAACAGTATTTTCTTTTGCCTTTGCAGGGCAGATTTCCGCCCAGAACCTGATCACCAACGGCGGTTTCGAGAGCGCGGGCGCGGGCTGGAGCCTGCAATTACAGACAGGGTTTTTAGGGACCGTGACATATCCAACCACCGGTGCGCCGGAGGGAACGACGTATGCTCATGTAAATATCACGCAGGCGCCCGGCACGAACCCGGACTCGATCAACTGGATGGCCCAACTTCAATTTCCACAATGGACCGCCGTGAAAAACGCCAATTATAAGTTGTCGTTTAAAGCGAAAAGCTCCGCCACTGCCATGAAGGTTGGATTGAGCCGGAGCGCCCCATCATACGCCTATGTGAATGGTTTTAATTTTACCCTCACAACGACCTGGCAGACGTATTCCTGCATGTTTACCAGCGACACGGCGGGAACCGGTAAATTGCTTTTAAATTTTTACGTCGGGGCCTACGTTGGAACCTATGACTTTGATTCGGTGAGCCTCGTCCAAACAGGCACTACTAATCCCACAAACAGCCTTATCTCCAACGGCGGCTTCGAACTCGACGGCGCCGGGTGGGGTCTGTACGTGCAAACCGACAACGGCGCCGCGGCAACCATGACCTATCCCTCAACCGGCGCTCCCGAAGGCGCCAAATATGCTAGTGTCAATATAACCGCCTCCAGCGATGCGTCTCAGGTGCAATTGCAATTGCCGATTTTTACCGCGGAAGCCAACGTGATGTATGTCCTCACCTATAAGGCCAAAGGCGCGGGATCCATTAAAATCGTGTCCCAGGCTCCGCCTGATTATACGGAAAAAGAGGCTTTCTACGATGATCTTACCTCGAGTTGGCAAACGTTTAAGCAAACGTTTACCAGCGACGTAGCCGGAAGCGGCGCGCTACGGATCAACTTCTGGCTTGGGTTATCGACGGGAACGTATGATTTTGATTCCGTTTCCGTGGTTAAAAGCACAACCTCGATTTTAAAAAACGCGACGACGGGTTCCCAGATCTCCGGAAATTTTGCAATAAGGAATTTGGAACACGGCGTGGCGATGTCGATTCCCGGTCAATATGCAAAGGGCCGCTTTACCGTCGGCGCCTATTCGCCCGAGGGCAGGATGATTTCGAGTATTTCCGGTTCACGGGAAAGCGCCGGGGAAGTTTTCCTCCCCATGCGCGGTTCGCGAGGAACATATTTTATCCGTTTCACGGATGCGAATGGAACTATCGTAAGAAAAATGTGCAGGATGTGATAGGAATATTCAAAGAAAAAGTGTTGTACCTTCAATGGGTCAAGCATTTTTCTTTTTCATACGCCCCCCAGGCCCCCGCAGGGGGAGATTTTTATTGTATAACGTCCTACAGGTTCCCCCTGCGGGGGCTAGGGGGCGTTGATAAAAAATTGCCATAGACTTCGGGATGATGTTTAATAATTAAACTGTTTTTCCAACGTATTGAAGGAGGAGCATATGAGAACCCTACGGTTTGTTGCTTTAGCGGTAGTTACTTTAGCTTTTTCAAGCCAAGTTTCAGCACAAAATTTAATCACCAATGGCGGGTTCGAGAATGCCGGCAATCCCGGCTTGGGCTGGAACCTGCTCGTGGCGGATACGGGTTGGGCGGCAACCGTAGAGTACCCCACCACCGGCGCTGCCGAAGGGACGACCTACGCGCACGTGCACGTGACTAAGGCAACGGTGAACAATCCGGTCATGGACAACTATAAGGTGCAGCTCCAATTACCGCATTGGGTCACCACCAAAAACGCTAGTTACAAATTGTCCTTCAAGGCGAAAAGCTCATCCGTGACTTTGAAGGTGGGCATTAACAGAGGCGACTCAGTTGGGACCTATGTAAACGGGTTTGATATTTTGCTTTCGGATACCTGGCAGTCTTATTCATGTTCCTTTACCAGCGACACTGCCGGAAGCGGCCAATTACGGCTCAATTTATATGTAGGCGCCGATACCGGAACCTACGATATTGATTCCGTAACGCTCATCCGGCTCGATACCATCACTCCCGCCGGCGGAAACCTCATAGACAATGGCGGGTTTGAAAACCCCGATAACCCCGGTTTGGGCTGGAACCTTCAGCTTCAGACCGGATTTTCCGCTACTGTCGAGTATCCCACCGTCGGCGCGTTCGAAGGAACCGCCTTTGCGCGTGTAAAGGTAACGAATGTGACGGTGACTGACCCGAACGCGGACAACTGGAAGGTGCAACTGCAAGTTCCCGAATGGATGGTAACCAAGAACGCCATCTACCGGCTCACCTTCAAGGTGAGAAGCACGGCAAAAACCTTTAAGGTCGGCATTAACCGCGGTTCCGCATATTTGAACGGGTTTGATATCCCGCTTGATACCGCGTGGCAGACCCGCTCATGCATGTTTACAGGCGACACATCGGGTATAGGTTTAATGCGCCTGAATTTTTATATTGGCGCGGATACCGGCGTTTATGATTTCGATTCCGTGAGCCTGGTCATGACCGGTACAACCGTCCCCACCAATAGCCTGATCCCCAACGGCGGATTCGAACTGGAAAGTTCGGGCTGGAACCTCTATGTGCAGTCGGGCGTGGGCGCGGAGGCAACCATCTCCTTCCCGGATAGCGCGGCGCCTGAAGGTTCCAAGTTTGCCAGGGTCAACATTACCTCCACCGGCGACCCCTCGCAGGTACAATTACAATTGCCGATCTTTACAGCGGAAGCAAACGCGATATATACTCTCACGTTTAATGCAAGAGGGGCGGGCACTATTGAGGTCATGACGCAATCCGGTCCGCTGGCGGATTATATACCTCTGTTTTCTCCTTTCTACGAGGACCTTACTTCTGAGTGGAAGACGTATTCAGAGCAGATCACCGACACCCTTTCCGGAAGCGGGGTGCTCAGGTTGAATTTTTGGCTTGGTTTGTCAACCGGCATCTACGACTTTGACTCGGTATCCCTTGTAAAAACCGGGATGGCATCCATTCGATCGGTTTCGGCCAAGGCCGGGCTCAGGAAAACCTTGTCAATTCGAAAAACAGGCGCGGGCTATGCCATAACGCTCCCTGATCGGGCTTCCAAAGCCGCGTTTTCGCTGTCAATCTATAATGCGGCGGGCCGCATGATTAAGAGCATTGCCGGGGCTCGCGCCGCAACAAGTGAGATATATCTTCCATTAAAAAATCTTAAGGGAACGTATATTTTCCGGTATTCGGATATGAACGGAAATATTACTAAACGAACGTGCTTGGTTCGGTAACCAAACAACGCCCCCTCTCCCCCGCAGGGGGAATTTCTTAATAAATCAACGCTATAAAAGTCCCCTGCGGGGGATTTAGGGGGCGTAAACTTTTACAATGTATTGGCGTTTCAGGCTTTCCGCCTGAAACGCCATTTTTTTTCAGCTACACTGCCTGAGCGCACATGGCATTTTAATTGCTGTTATTAGTAGGGGGAGAATAATTATTCACTCCCTGCAACAAATCGAAAACCAACTCACCACTTTTCAAAGGAGACGCAATGGAACACAAACTACCCGAACTGCCTTTTGCGAAATCGGCGCTGGCACCTAGTATTTCGGCGGAAACGATTGAGTTTCATTATGGGAAGCATCACAACGCGTATGTCACCAATCTCAACAAATTGATCGTAGGCACCGAATTCGCGGGCATGTCGCTTGAACAGATTTGCGCCAAAGCGAGCGGACCTATCTTCAACAACGCGGCTCAGCATTGGAACCATTCGTTTTATTGGCAATGTCTTACTCCCGCCGGTGGTGAACCGGCCGGGACGCTTAGCCAGGCCATTACCCGTGATTTCGGCTCCTTGGCCCAGTTTAAGGAAAAATTCGTCGCCTCGGCAATAGGGAATTTCGGTTCCGGGTGGACTTGGCTGGTAAAAAAAGACGACCGGCTCTCGATTGAAAACACCAGTAACGCCGCCATGCCGTTTCAGGACGGCAAAAAACCGATCTTAACCTGCGACGTTTGGGAGCATGCTTATTACATTGATTACCGTAACAACAGGGCTGCGTATTTGGAAGCGTTCTGGAAAATTATAAACTGGAAATTCGTTCAGAATCAGTTTTAAAATAGCATTCGATGAAATCGGGATGAATTCCCATAATTGGGAATTCATTTTTATTAATGGGAATTTTAACTCGCAAAGAGGAATATGGATGTTTTTACGTCGATATTCCTCTTTATTTTAATCGAAAGAACAAAAAGAAGATTCAGCTCAGCTCAGCGTCGGGAGGCCGACTTTTTAGTAAATCATAAAATTTTTGAGGATTACAAGGTGTTACCACAATAATTTTATTTTTAAACCTTAAGACGACAGACATTTTTTGATCCGTTGTATATGCGTGATATTTTCCGAGCCTGCGATTTATAAATAGTCCGATATTACTAAAAAAACCTGATACTCCAAATAATCTTAGACTGCCATTCATTGCATTTGGGTCAATTTCCACAGATTTAAGCCCCTTTATTGGAAATACTTTTTCCTTTCCAACTCGAATAATACGGATATCATTCTCACTTATGCGGTAACCTTTGATTGAGAAAGGAATAGTAAAAAAGATAATACATAATGGAATTAGAATCAGGACTATGCCTGTCATGTTTCCGCCTGTTAATAAAACGACCCCAAAAACAGCAAAAATAAGTAATATGGCTAACGCAACCAATGTACTCAATAAAAGGCCATTACTTTTTGCTGCCCTAAAATAAACTTCATCCACCTTTATTCCCCCCGGATCATAATTGAATTTGTTTCGCTTTGGCTGATAAAAATAAGGTAAGGTTAGTGGCTATAAGAACAATAAAACCAGAAATGCCCGTTATTCCTGTTACTAAATCATTATTCATAGAAAGAAACGCAATTGCTATAGCTCCAGATCCATTTATTGTCCCGTGCATAATACTAGGAATCAAAACAGATGAAGACTTGCTCCGAATAAAAATGAGAAAAGGAGATAAAAGTATACAAAAAACAATCATAAAAAGCACTCCAACCCTAGGGTGCATAGGGTAATTGTACCCGGACAATATTAATGGTATATGCCATAGTCCCCATACAAAACCAATTATTAAGCTTGCTTTCCAGAACCCTAATCGTTTTAATTTTTCAAAAAGAAGTCCACGCCATGCTATTTCTTCACAATAAGCAAAAAGAGCATTGATTGTGGAACCATATAAACCGGCTAATACTAATTGAATCATGAATACTTGTATCGGCCCTTTTCCTTTAAGGATAAAATCAAGATAACTCCTATTAAAGCCATATTGAACAAGTCCTTCCATTGAACTAGAAATATGATATCCAAAAAGCAAGGATACCAAAAGAGTGATAGTCGGAATTACTAATCCCATCCCAATTGCTAATAATAAATAATCCCCCGTGAATATTTTTGGAGAGATGTCTTTTATTTTGATCTTGGTTAATTTACAGTAAAGCAATGTAGCTAACAATGGCGTTAGCATGTAAAATGCTGCAATTGATGTGAGCGGCACCTTGGCTATTGTCGCTGCTACAATAGCTAAAAAGCTAATGGATACTAATAATAGATAAAATATTAAAAGTTTTTTTACGAGTGTATTTGAAGTAATAACCATGATAGTTTACTAGTCTTTTTTTATCATTAACCTAAAAAGTACCCCAAAAACAAGCCAAGCAGCCATTGATGAAAGAATAATCACTACAGGAGGGATAGGTAAATGAGTAACTAAACCAAGCACTATCCCTACAAGTAGCGACAACGACAGTATTTTCCAAGTAGATTCCAACCGATACTTATCACACATTAATCCGAATATTATTCCTAATAGACTATACAATAAAATCGTTGCAGGGCCGGATACCCATAACGCAAGGTTATAGAGAGCTATAGCACTCATCGGAACAGCTTTTCCCACAGATTTTACAAAAGCATCTAGTTGTAACAGAACCTTTTCTTTATAGAGCAGGATGACGATAAAAGCTGTAATTCCATAAAGAATTCCAGTAACAATACCTGACTTGAACCCGGCCTTGGTGTATGTTGAAGTATTTCTTTTTGCGTAAATATCTTTAATTGAAATTGCCATATGCCCTCATACATTTTTATTGAAGTCTGTTTGCTTACCATGTTGAAGGAGAAACAGGATATCCTTGTAGATTGAAAGAATTGACGCTCTAAGCATTGACTGCATTCTCAAATGTGATGGGATATTAGTAAAGGTATCTATCTTCGTTGATGGTTCGATAAATTCGAGCTACGATCTTGGCATATTTTATCAAATATCTCGATTTGTTGCTGAATTTGTTGTCTTTCAAAACCATCACTTGTGTGGGTAAGTTTTTGTTTTTCATTATAAGCTTTCCAACACGGATCATCCTCTGCCATTTTATTTATAATTTTCATGCACGAAGCGTTTACCATAAAAAACAACAGGCAAATTCTAAAAAGAGGCAATTTATAATTTATTTTCATGGATTATGTCTTTCGCTGTTCAATTTTTTGGGCCTTCGGGTCCAGATACCGTCTGTGCCGTATAAGGCAATCCGCAGCTAATAAAATGGCCTCTAATATTGCGTCCATAGGCCGCTTGCTCCTATAGTCGCATTTAGTTTTTGAGAATATACAAATATATATATTCCCAACATTTTTTTCTTTGATTCAATATTTTCCTTCGATACTATAATTTGTTCGTTTTCATGCCAAATGCGTTCTGTTTTAGATTTTATAACCGCATCATTCCCATTTAGGTTTTCAAAATGCACTCTATTTGTTCCGTCGCTTTTCATTTCAATTGTTCTGTAATATAAATCCTGCGTTCTGTCAAGATATTTGACTAAATAAGTTAGAATCAGAGAATCTTTTGTCATACCAACGGAATTTATGACTAAACAGTATTCCATGCGTTTGAAAGGACTTTCCAGAATTACAGGAAAATCGTTGAGTTCAAGAGCGCCATTCATCGTAGATGCACTGCCGCATATCAGAACCAAAGCCTTACATTTAGGTGTTGAAACTGATGCATTCTCACACTTCCACTTAGGAAGATAATAGCCTTTTCCTATCGGCAATTCAAGATTCGTATTTATATTGATTGAATCTGAAAATAAGGTTAAAGACGGACTGTGCAAAACAGCAATTTTTGTCCCGGAGATTTGTTTACTTTTTGCGCTAAGCGCCGAATTGCAAATATAAACAGCTTCGCAATCTTTAGAATTTGGTACTTTGTAAGGCGCTCGTCCGCTCAATGGCAATGTAAATTGTGTAACGCTATCGAAGCTGAAAACATCAGGTATACGCAAAAGATTTTCTTGCGCTTGTCCCTCACAATAAATTGCAAGTAATCCCGAGACGATGTTTCCCTCAAATTTGCTAATGAAGTTAATTGTTGAATTTAATGAATTTTTTTTCGCCCACGCATTTCTTGCTTCAAGAATAGCATTTTCATGGTCTCGTTTATTTTGTTCACTATCAGTTTTTGGAAAAATTCTCATATTTTTGTTCAAGGTGTTTCCATCAGCATCAATGACCTGCACAGATAATATTGAACTTTTCTTTCCGAATCCGATGGAAATTGAACCATTAATTTTCTTTTCGCCGGAAAATTGCATCTCTCTATCAATCAGATTCTCTGAGTGAAACTTCAGCGCTGAAATTCCGATTTCAGAGGATATGTCATATTCAATAATACACTCGTTAAAAACATAATGATCTCTTAATGACGCCTTGGTTTGAGCTTGGGCCTGTTTGAATTGCCTTACAGAAAAACAATTCACGCTATCATTAAAATTTCCAATCCGATAATATCTTCTTATTGAAGAACATGGTACGTTATTATTCAACAGCAGTGCATTGGTATCCTTCTTTGACAAGAATCTATCATTTGCAACAATATATGCAGTGCCATTAATCGAAAAGCAATATTTGAATTGCCTTGTTATCTCTGAATATTGGCCAGTTGCGCAAAAATCTTTCGTTCTCTCGGCAAGATTGCGAGTATAATCCTTACCCTTAGTTAATAAATTTGATGAATTCAATAGATCAATTTTTAGTTCCTTTATATTTTCATCAATTAATCCGGTCACGACATTTTTTATTGTAGATGTTGAATTTCGTTGAATGTAGACGACAGAATCAACAACCAAGGAAGATTTATTGATAGAACAATAAACCATAACCAGTACAACGGCCTTCTTTTGAACTAACATTTGATCTATCCGAACTTCAATATAATCAATCCCACAATTCATTGCAGCTTCGTAAAAATCATCGAATGAGGAGTACCATATTCGGTTGTTTTTTTGACAATAATAACACTTGCTGAACAAAGAATTAATCGGCTTATTTTTTATTTCGGGCAAATCTAGGGCTTCCATTTTCTTTAAAGAAGTTTCCCCATTTTCTTCATTAACATGCTTTTGTTGATTCTGAAATTCTGATGACCGTGAAAATATGACTCCATGTAATATGCACACGAGTAGAAATGCTTTAGCAATAAAATGTAACTTCATAAATATCAATTAATTAGCTATTGCGCCAAAAATAGTTTTAATAATTCGGGACATTTGTAAATAGGTTGATGCAAAAAACCTCTATAGGATAGTTCCTACAGAAGTTCGTGTCATCGATAGTATTTCAAAGGGAATTTTTTTGGACAGTATTTTTTGTGAAAGGGTAAAACCCAGTTTTTCGAAAAATAGTGAAGAATCTTTATTGGCAGTTTCAAGATAACAGTTTTTGTTTTGGCGATCTATTTCTTTAAAAGCAAATTTCAGCAAAGAGCTTGCGAGTCCTCTTTCGCGCATTGATTCATCAACGCCAATTGCAACTAAATGCCATGGAGGTTCTTTAAAAGAAGTCATTCTTATTTTTGAGCAGGCATTTGAAATATGCTGAATACGATTGAATCCTTCAAATCCAAATTTAAAAGGTACCCAGGCCAATCCTGATTTAAAAAGCCCTCGTAACGACGATTTTGCTTTAGGAATTATCCAAAGAGATACCCCTTGGAGATTAGAAGTGGCAAAAGCACCTCCAGTTATTACGGAGAAACTTGTAAGCGACTTGACATACTGTTTCAAAGCTGCATCATTTCTTTCCAACGATATATAGCGGCTAATTGGATCTTGCTTTAATGATTTATAAAGTAGTGCAGAAGCTCGATCTACGTGATCAAGCCCTAATGGAATAATTTCAATCGGCATTTTATTCGTCCATGGTTCTTTTTAATGAATAATAAGCACTTTTATTTTAATTTATGACCATCAGCAAAAAGTATTTGTAGGAAATCACCAATAACAACAGCCAGTAATTTATCTGTTTTCTCACGCATTATTTAAATTGGTAATATTTTTCATATAGAAAAATAACTTAAGGCAATCCTACGCTTGAAAAAAAACGAGTAAATGTTCAAATATTGTGTATAAAAAAGCACACTCAAAGTATCTGTCAAGCCATTTTAAGTTCTCTGGTTGACTGCACAATTAGGGAAGCAATAAATTGCTTACGGTTTCTTCGTCTGCAGTTACCAAAGGGAATAGGATTTGATCGATGGAAATGATATAACCGGATTCTTTTGCCCACTTAAGTTCATCCTTTGAATAACAATTTATTTCAAATTGGCTGAGCTCAAGGGCAAGTAATTTGGCTATCTTTTTATTAATAATTCTTGGTACCTTTGAAATTGTCATTGATCGAGTATCTACCAAAAGAAATTTATCTTTCGAAACAGTGTGCAAATCAAGGCGGCTTCTATTGTCGGATCGAGAATCTGCGGTCTTTTTCCAAATCTCAATAGAGGAATGTATTCTATCTACTAAGTCAGGATTTTCACGGCTCGCGGACTGGTATTCTCCGTTAAAATGATAGGCAATATTTTCAAGGTTAGAATTATTAGGAAAAACATCTTTATATACTTGCCAAGCCGTCACATTACTTATTCCGAAAGCTTCCTTTTTTTCAAAATAAGGGCTGAATCTATCCAGTCTCAATGGAACAAATCCTTTTGGTGAATCGAAATGCTCTATTAGCGGAATAAGCATCTTCAATTCTTCAAGTTCGTTAAGAGTTTCCGATGGTATATCATAAAGCAAATACCAACTTACCGAAAGCATTAATCCTCTGGCTATTCTTAAAAAACGTAAATTATCTGATGCTATTACACCTTTGTTCATTTTGCGTAAATGAGAAGTGGAAAGCGATTCAATTCCCGGCTGAACATAACGGACACCCGCATTCTGAAGGAGTATAAGATCTTTTTTTGTGATATTTGATCTTACCTCATACGTTAAGGTCAGATCTAATTTTTCATTTGAAATCGCAGCAAGAAACTCTACAAAATATTTTGGTGGAATTATGCAATCTGCCATTGCAATTTTTCTCGTCGGGTGGTGCTTTACAAGCATTTTAATTTCATTAATTACGTTTTGCGGCTCTTTTGCTCGATACCTAACGACCTCTCCATTAAGTCCGCAAAAAAAACATGGTTGCTTATGACCTTTCCAGCAACCTCGACTTGTCTCAAATTGAAGAAATAAGTTGCACTCACTTATAATTTTTGATTTAGGCAATAAACTATTAAATTGAGAAAAATATTCATCGTATCTTACGGGGGGTATCTCTTCAATGGGAGTCATTTTATTTTGGAGTATTATCTTTGGAATTTTAGAAATATTGCCTTTTCTCCACGCTTTCAAAAACCATACAAAACTGATTTCTGCTTCCCCGCAAAAAACAAAATCAATATTTTCAGAGAGCGCAGATAGTCCATTTGCCATTTCGCCGAGACAATTGCTTCCCCCCATTATGCATAAAGGATTTCCATGTTTTTTTAATGAATTTATTAATGCAATGCTTGAAGCTGTTTGATCAAAAGAATTGGTAAATCCAATTATTGGATAAGATTTCTGCAAGATCAAAGCACTAAGATCATCTATTAAAGTCCCTATTGCAGCTTCTTGCTTTTGAATCTCGTTTATTTCTACATTAATCCCAATTCTTCTAAATCGTTCACTTTGCCGCTGAAGTGCGCTCAAACCATTATTGCCAAAAGGGACTTTAGAAAATGCTTTTCTACAAAAAAAACGTTCTCCAAGAAAATCATTCTCCAAACCTGTTCGACAAAGAAAGTAATAATTTATTTCCCCAATTTCCGCTGCAAAGAGAATATTCGCGTACAAAATTTCTACCGTGAAACCTGCATTTTTAGCACAAGCTTGCAATATATGAACCGGAAGACAAGTTCTATCGATACTGGCAAAAGGCGGCACGATTAACAATATATCCGCCGATTTTAACAAATTTTTTAGCTTCGGCATTTGGTTCATTTATCAAGTTACCTTTTTCATAAGCGTGATTGAACAAGCCTTTTCGAATTCATCTTGAATTTGCCTTTTTGAAAGTTTTAAAAGTATTGACCACGGTTGTGGAATTGGAAATCCTTTACTTTTAGCGTATGATGCCATATTTGTCGATTGCAGGATTTTCCAAGGCGGATCGGCAAAAAAAAGATTCCCTTTTTCAGGAGCAAATTTAACCGAGAAAGAATTTCGATTAAATTTAGTTTTTTGTCGAGCGTTCATATTCGACACAGCCCACGGAGAATTCAAGTCAAAAGCCCAATAGCAGATAGCCTCTAGCCGTGAAAGGAATCTTGCTAATGTTGTAACCTGATCCTCCGAAAAATAGCACAGTAACCCTTCAGTAAGAACAAGCCATTTTGACTTTTTGCTAAGATCATTAGCTATTTTCTCGATTTTCGCTAAATTTGTTATATCCATGTCATAAAGGATATAATTTGAAAAATATTGAATATTGTTCAGAATGTCCCTTTTAATTGTGACGATTTCTCCATTGTCGCATTCAATCCATTTAAAAGCATCCGGTAATTTGAGCCTTAAAAATCTAAAATCCAAACCTGCGCCCAAATTAAGAACGCCATTTATGTCACCGTTGGCAATTAAGTTGCCGATATATTCATCAAATACAATAGTCCTTATTTTTATCAGCCATTCAGCCATTTTGCCAGACTTACATTTTCTTTTTTCACTTCCAAAATGTTTATTTATATACAGTCGAACTTGTTGTTCCTCAGGGCACAAAAATTGACCACATTGGAGGCGACACAAAGCTGCTTCAATGGCTGTAATAGAGATGGAATTGCCGGGTTCAATTTTAATTTTTAACTTCATATCCTTCCCAAATCTTTGATAATTCGCTTTGGTTTAAATTAGCATCGTTGAACTTCTTTGATAAATGTTCGGTAATAAACGCAAGGTCTTTAGTCAAGCATTCATCAGCAAGATTGCAATCGACGCAATTTATACATTTTGCAATTCCAAAGAAATCGCCGATGTTTTCTGGACTCCGAAAGACCTGGCCTATTTCATCAGCAATTTCAGTACCGTATTTCTCAGCAGCAAATTTAATCGAGTCGTCTTCTGAAAAGCCTTTCTCTCTGCTGCTCAGAATTGATAACATCGCCAAATGACATTTAGCGTACTCTGGTGGATTATGAAGGAAGTCTGTCCCTATACGGCTTCTTACATATGCAGTGTAGATTTCGGTGGCTTTTGAATATTTTCCTGTTTTATAATATATCAATGCTAAAAGAATTTCCGGTTCCGTATTGGAAAGAATAGCAGTAGACAGCAAACACTGAGTGCTTAAATGTTGGATTATACCTTCACGCTCCACATAAGGGCTATCAATGAGTTTTTCAAGTGTTTCAGATAAATGTGCAAGATTTTCTTTGGATTCATAACCCAGACCTCGAAATGTTTTTTGCGCTTTTGGAAGGTCGCGAACATAGAGCATAAGTCTTTCATGATCTATGGTCAACATTTCAGACATCCCCGGAACATAAACTTGGTATGCAGGAAAACCCAAATATCCGACATTCCTTACAAATGCTTTATATCCAGCGCTTCTAATGGGTGCTACCATCGCATACAAAGTCTTTCTTGAATGCATATTCGTATGCAATGGAAGATGTTTTTCATTACATAAAGTTTCATTGTCAAAAAGTATCGGGTGAACCACCCCGGATCCAGAACGTAACGTCTTCAAATAATTATGTTTCTCAATTTTCTCTCTGCTGGTAAAATTTCGCCGTTCAAAACACGTTGATAAGGATACAATTGGCTTCATTTTGAGTCGTTCAAGCAGGTCAAAATCCATTCCTTGGAAAAGTTCCGTAAAGCATCTTTCCAAAGCTATATTAAAATTAGGTGCTGAACCAATGCAAAAACCTGCCTTGTTGTTTTTTACAATCAACAAACCGGCAGTTGGAATTTTTCCATTCAAACTACAATCCTTCGCATAAACTTCAAATCCGCGTTGCTTCAATTCTGCAAAACAATTCTGCAAATTTTCATTGCACAGCGAATGAGGAATTACTGGAACATGATCAACTTCTCCACTGAACAATTTAATCATGAAATGTCTTTCAAATACCTCACAGAATCCTTGAATTAATGCTTCCTCAGCAGTATTGCCCGCACACATTCCATTACTACCCACTCCTAATCGCAAAAGAGTTTTGGGAATTAAGGAGATTTTATTTGAAAAGACATCGTAAAACGGCAGACAATCCATCATTGTATCACCAATATTGCCCAAAACTTCCCAACAGTCATCGCCAATCAAATAATTCAAGACTTCTTTGCAATCAACAAGCATCTGCGAGATTGTTACTTTAACAACATCTGGAAATTTTATCTTTGTAATTGATTTATTTGATTCTGGAATTTTGGCATCGAATAGCGCTAAATTTTGCAATCTTTCCATAAATTCTGCATAAGCAGACGCGCGGGCATATTCTTGATTTCTGCCCTTCCCGCACGTCATCACCTGTGGAACCTTTGTATAAACCAAACCTAAAGAAGCAAACAGTTCTGGCTGCACTCTCCATCCTCGTTCTTCAACAGTTATAGAATTTTCAGCTAATATTTTTGTTATTCGTTCGACAGTTTTTTCCGGAGTTTGAGCTTTGTATTGGTTCGATGATAAAATTTGATTTAATGGCATGATTCCTCCAATGTATAACAATAATTAATTTTCTAAAAATTGAGACAATATATAATTGCTTCAGAACCAACACGAAATTAAACTTCAAGAACTGTCCAATGCCCGCAAAATGTGACTATTTACATTTCACTTAAAACGAAACGGTGACCGCAAAAGCGACAAACCAAGCATTGTTATCGGCAACTTCAGCTCTTGCTTCTTCTGGACTTTGGAGTTTTTGTAAAGCACGAATTGTTTTCATAATATCCCTTTCCTTTGTTATTAGTTGTAGTTGAAATAATACATGGGCATCGTAATAAATCTTTTCCATCCAATTCGTGCTGGCCTGAAGCAACTATTTATATTGTATTTTTCTCCTTTTCAATTCATATTAACTCATAAGTTAACTAACTTCCTTAGTATTCTATTTAATCTTATGTTCCAGCTTAAGATTAATTCCCTCTTTCGATGGACAAACATTTTTATAGGTGCTTTTATAGAAAATTATTATTTAAAGCAAAATGGCAAAATAAATTCGCTATATCAATTATCATGGAAATAAGAAAAGCAAAACTTACAATTGTCACCATTACGCGAGACAAAGAAATATAAAAAGGAATCGCTTTGGTAAAATAGCAATCAAAAATCGAGTAAAGGGCGTTTCCCATATCTATCTTAATAATCGGTAAACAACTTATTGATGCAGCTATGACATTTACAATTAGAAATGTTTGACAAACTCCATGCATTCCTTGAGATGCTAATTTCACTAAAAAAATAAGACCTGAAATCGGTCCGTATACCCCTTTATATTCAAAAGGATATCTGTTAATATCAGATAAAACATAAAACAGCCCTGCAATGCATAAATTTCCGGCTATGCTCCCCAATGTCAATAGCAAACGTGACCACAGCGGAGAACAAAAATACTGATCAGTACTCAGCGTTGTCCGTACACCGCCTCCAGGAAATATACCGATCATAATGGATATTTTTTGAAAGATTACTTTAACGATTATTTTCCCTGATCCAAAAGTGATGCTTTTTATAGGGGTTTTGCCTAATTTTGCTCCGATAACGTGCCCAACTTCATGGATAAAAATAGCTGCATAAATAGCAATAATAAGAATAACCAATCCTAGTGGAATATGATTACTCAAAAAGCAACCCCTCTCTCAATTGCAAATCAGCCATTGAATTTTAATCATTGTTGATTCAGGAACAAACAACTATTGACACATAATAATCATCCATAAAAACCAATAATTTATTTTCTACTGCCCAGGGTAAATAGGCTTTGGAACTTACTTCTTTTGCCAACCAATCTCTTCCAAGCAATTCCGCTTGCTCATTGGAGATTATCATTGTTGAACTTTTTCTCTCAACCGCCTTACGAGTATCAAGTAAAAGCCATCGCTTTGCATCTATTCTTTGCATTTGAAGCTTTGGCCTATCATCAGAAGGTTTTATCCATTCAGATTGCCAGAGTTCGATAATTTTGCTGAGATTCATAAATATTTCTGGATTTTTAAGTATATAGGAATCATACTTTCCCTCAAATCGGATAGCTATTTTTGAGACGTCAAATTGGAGTGGGAATATATCGGAATAAAATTTCCATGGTCTCAAATTTTGAATGCCAAATTCTTCCGGTGATGATTGATATATGGAATTTCGATCTAAGCTAATTGGTGTTACTCGAAACGGGGGTTGAAAATGCGTAATCATTTGAACAATATTGCTTGTTTCTACATAGTCTTTTTCTTCATCATTTGGAAACCCGACCAACAAATTCCATGCTACTTCAATTCCCAGAGTGGCAGCATTCCGCAAAAATGCCACATTTTGTCTAGCTAAGACTCCCTTTCTCATCCTTTTCAACAATCCTGTCGACAATGCTTCTATTCCTGGCTGTAGCTTAGTTACTCCAGCATTTTTAAGCGCAACAAGATTTTCTATTTTCTCATTAGATCGTATCTCATAGGTCATTTCAACTTTACCTAATTGCTCCACGATTTGAGGAATAAAGGATTTAAAATAAGAAGGTGGAATAATATTATCTGTCATAATTATCTTCCGTGTAGAATGGTTTTTCAGAAGATTTGACAACTCTTTTATAGCACGAAATGAATTTTTTTCTCTATATTTGATAATTGTTCCATTTAATCCGCAAAATGTACATTGTCGCTTTTCTCCCCACCAACAGCCCCTACTTGTTTCATACGGCAACAGGATCACCCCGTTTTTTTCCATTAAGGAATTTGGCAATTCCGCTTGCAGCTGTTCATAATAATCTTTATAATTAATATTTGGTATTTTGTTTAAATCAGCGGGTACTTCAGTTTTAACTACTCGAGATAATGAAGATTCTCCTGCAACAATACCTTTGAGCAGATTCGGCAACGCCTCCTCTCCTTCCCCTGAGAAAACAAAATCAATATCTTGACAAAGTTCTGCAATTCCAAAAGCCATTTTCCCATGGCAATTAGCTCCCCCCATTAAGGTAATAATCGCGGGATTAAGTTTTTTAAGCTTTTTAAGAATCGCAATACTCGCACAAGTTTGCTCAAAAGTGGATGTAGCGCCGATAACTCTATAACCTTTTGCAACAAGGTCTGTCGCCAATGTTTCCACAAACAGCCTTGTTTTTGCTTCGCATTTGCATAATTCTTCAAAAGTGATTGAATTACCTCCACATTTTCTCAATCTATCAATTACACCTTCTCCTAAATTGCCAAACCGTTCCCTTCCAAAGGCAAGTTGACAAAATAGCCTTTCTCCCCACGCATCCTGAAGTGGCGTACGGTATATGCGATAATAGTATTCTTCTCCAATAATCCTTGCGAATTTTAAGTTTGCATAAATTACATCCGTCTTAAAACCGGCTTCATTAGTACACGATTGTAAAATATGAGCGGCTAATGATGGACGTTCAATTGTAGCAAATGGCGGTACAACAATGGCTATTTTCATTTTATTTAATTTTGCCCATGAATATTTGTTAAAACTTGGTTTAAAAAAACATGGATAGTGTTAATTTGAATTGTAATATTACGATTTTATCGCAACATCTGGATTTCACAGATTTTCAATGGCTGAAAGGAGAAAGACCTTTTATTACCAATTTTGTCTTTCGCCTCTATAGAAACTGAGTTTATGCAAGTTGTTAATAGTGAGTCAATAGTCATTCCGCTGAGTCCATAACTTGAAAATCCATTTATTGATTTTATTGTGTCCCCAAGATTCAAACCACTATCAATTGGCAAATTCCAAATGCCGCCAATAGTTTTTTCGTTTTTATTATCAACATGTACAATGAGACCTGAGTTGCATATTTCCTCTGGATTTTTATGAGCTTTATTTATTTCAGCATACAAGTCACCGGTATTATAATTTATCCTTAAATTGAAGTATTCTGCTATCTTTCCGCCAATTAGAACATCCTCACAGTCCATAACTATTCCAGGCACGGCTTTAAAAGAAATCCCGCCCATAAAAAAACTATCTATCACAACCATTCTGCATTCAGTATTGGAACCAAACAATGTTTCAATGCACGAGCCCTTACCTGCATAAGAAGTATTAATTTTTATCTTTGAGGAAAGTTTTTGGGGAATTGCAATAAACCCATTGAACCCATTGTCAATTATCGCATGACATTTTATAGCATTCAGCTTGCACAAAATATCGGGAGCAAAACCATATTTAATATTTGTCTTAAATGCAATTTTATTCGGTCTGTCATTTATTTCTCGTTTATTTAATGAAGGAGAAAGTATAATTGAGCTATTCTCATAATTAATTTCTGTATAAAACTTTCTCATAAAGTTATTTCCAATAATTCCATCAACTTTAATTCCTAAATATCTTTCGACGGGAGACATGTCAACAACAAGCACTCCGAGGTCATTAACATCCGCACTTCCAATACTTACCTTTTTAAGGATCGAAATATCGGTTTTAGCTGTTTTATTCGAAGCCCCTTTAGCGCGAACACTTACTAAGGGGTTCAGGTTTAATCGAGCTGCTATGTCTTTAGAAATACATGAAAAAGCTCCGGTATCAAGGATAAACCGTAATTCCTCCTTACTTTCAGAAATTCTAACTCGAACTAATATGATTGCACCGATCTTTTCAAATTTAACATTCCCGGCAACATTTTGGATGCCCAATGTGCCGTTCCTAAGTAATGATAAAGCTTTTATTGCCGAACAACCGATAAATCCAATAATGATCACGGTACATAAAAGGATTAAGCCAGGTTTACTCATAGCGACTCATTTAGTTAATAACGTAACATAATAATTCGAATTAAAACGAATACGCTGACCATTAAGAATATTAAACATGAAAAACCATCTTTAAACAATGTTGATTGTTTGGGGAAAAATAAATAATTTTTGAAAAATGGAGTAATTTTAACTTCTCAAAAATATATATACACAACTATTAAACTAAAAAGAAGTATTTGCCCCGAAATTAAAATACTCTTTAACTTCTTTATTAACAAATAGTTATGTGTTTAGCTTAATTGTATTTGTGTAAACTGTTTACAAGAGGTCTTCGACAACCATGCATTTTATTTCAAATAAATGGGGCCAAAGACAGAGTCGATATGAGAAAGGACATAATCAGCGCAATATTGAATAAAATCATGATTGGAAAAAATCTCTTCAAAAATGAAATTATTTCCATCAAACGAGGGAATATGGCAATCAAGCAGCAAGATTATTCTTAAAGCATGGTAACCATATAAAAATTGTTTCGCGGTAAGTCCAGAATTTTCCATGCATGTTTCCCGAAGGCTGTATTCATTAAGGCAATGCAATTCACTCCATTGTTGGGGTGAACGAATGAAATATTGCATTAGTAAATTAAACATGCCGTATCGGGAAGGCTTTTTTGTTTTTAACAAAAATGACAATGTCGACAATGAACAAACTTCAAAAATAAATTTTTGGGCATTTTGCGAGACTATATGATTTTTATTGAAAGCGCCATAACATCCCGCCCGCATAGCATTAGTCGCGTCTTCCAGCGATTGCGAACCGGAAAGCGCAATACAATAAGGGAAATGCGGTTTGACTTTAAACAAGTCCAAACCGTCATTGTGCTTTTCCAAAGACAAATCCAAGATCCAACAGTGATACGGGACCGGCCCGTTTATTGCCCTGAGGGCAGTTTCAACCTTTTTTGCCGTTTTTTTGGTGAATAATGGTGAAGTGAAAATTCCATCGCATACAATATCCAAAATTTCAGGATGGTCATCTATGCAAAGAAGGTTCATGGCGCCGGAGAAGATTTCCCGAAGGGCATTAATTGAGGAACTTTTTTGAAGAGCATGCATAATTTTATCCGGGTATTGAAAATTAATTAAACCCTTATATCGGCTGCAACTCAAAAATAATGCAAAGAGCGACTTCCCCGCATGAAAGGAAATGTTTTATACAAACTGATTATTGACTAACGTTTCCTAAAATATATTTGACGCTTAGGAATCGATGGGGGACGACACTGCGAAAGGTCGGTCCCCTTTGGGCTGCTTCGATGGGGTAAAAGTCTCAATATCGCTATGATTCGACAAGTGCATCCTGAGCTGAATCGAAGTGCTCACCACAAGTTTTTAAATTTGACAATTTGCCCAACAATATCTATATTTTTTCTTGAAGTAAGGGGAGTTGCCAACGGTAGGTGTGAGTAAGAAAATGTAAAAAGTGCGCTCCTGTAAAGAATCTTTATTTATATCCCGGCCGGCGTCTGAAATATCAAAATATCTATCGGCTACAGGGTGTTATAGTCACGGAAAGGACTCGCCATGAAGAACATTTCCATTCCAGTTGCCCTTTTGTTGCTCATCATGGTTTTTGTGTATTGCGGGCCCAAACCGACCTCGCCGAAAACGGAACCAACTGTTACGGGTGAAAAAATCACCTTGGACTCTACCAGCACCTTGTTGTCGGCCGTTTCAATTCAGGCAAAATCCGGAGCGACGCTGACCATCGACAATGGGACCACGATCCTGTTGCTCGACACGTCGGGAACGGCTCTGCCTGTTCCTTCGGGAAAAACTGTGATAGTCGCTTTGGATGACGGTGATGCGGCAACCAATGTCGGTATAACGGGGATCGTCACGGTGGCGCTGTTCAGGATATCCGCCACGGTCAACGGCAATGCGGCGGAATTGAGGTTTATGTCGAATAATGCTACCTCCATCGCGGGAATGCCGGTTACCGGCGCGCACTGGTCGGCCGTCCTCAAAGACACCTCAATCCACACCGGCTCGCGGATCAGCCTTTACAGAATATCAGGCAGCACGTACACGCGTATCGGGTGGCAATACGTCGGCATCCCCACTCGGGTTCTGGCGAAAAAAAGCTCAGGCGGGGACCAGCAGACAAGCGTGTCACCCGACGGGACCGGATCGTTCCAGGCCGGTTCAGACAACGGGTCTGCCCCCTCCGACCAGGCGACCATACCCTCTTCAGGCTTATACTGGAACACTTATTCCAACATTCCGGACACAAGCTATGACGTTGGCGGGGTCACGGTCGGCGGCCCCCTGACTGTCGGCCGTTGCCAGCTCGTTGAATTAAGCACAGCGGAGTCGGTTGCGGAATTTGGTTTTGCCGAAGGCGTCACCTGCGCAACCTGGACCAATCCCAATGACGGCGCTCAATACTGGTGCGAGCTGACACAGGCGGCAAACGGGAAAACGACGTCGATCAAAATCGCGGCCACTGTCGCAAACATTTTTGTTCTGGACCTGGACCTCATCAGGGCAACCGACCGCCTTCCGATCATGTTCGGCTCCGGCGCATACCCTGACGGCAGCGGGGTCCATGCGCCTGACGGAAGCGTGCTGTCAGATCCGTACCAGGACCCGGCCCTGAAGTTCGGCGGCTTCAAGGAGCTCAAATTTTCGACTAAAAATATTACGGAAGGGCAGAAAATAAAAGCCAAAGTTACGGATGCGGGCTACGAGATATCTCATATAATGTTCGAGAATAACGTGTACCAGTTCGATGTGGCCCTGACGCTTGATGGAAGGAAAAAGATCGAAGAGGATATACTTCAGAAGGAAGGCTGGCTTCCGGTTCAGGGAAGCGCCACGTGGCGCAACGTCGGCCTGTACGACCACAACGACACCCTCTTCATCAACATCTCTTCGCACGGGTCGGGCGACAAGGTCAACACCATGGTCCAGACCGTCGCCGGAACATTCACCAATGCGGCGGGGGACGCGGATACGGTAACAAAGATGAAGGCCATCTGGACCTATCTTGGCAGCGTAAAATCGGCAATGGCGACCTTGGGTAACAGCGGCACCTCTTTTTCGGTCATCTGCAGCCTGTACACGGGAGACAACACCTATATTTTTCAACCGTATGTCATGGACAAATACGGGCAAGAATCGTACCAGACGCATCAGATCATCAAGGCAAAAGGAACCCGAACCCCGCTATTTGTCATCAATTATAAAGAACAGCGCAACGGGGTGTTGACCATTCACTCAGTAACCACTACCCGCACCCATGAACCCGACACGTCCGTATCGATACATGAGAAGACCACAACGATCAATCTTATCCTGACACCGCTCCAAGTAGCCTTGAAGAGCATCCAGACAAGTGCATCCAGCGCCGCGACGTGCGCGTCCTCGCAATCGTGCTCGATCCTGAGCGGTGTCAGCGACAGCACCGGCGCGGTGACGGTTTCCGAGTCGTATCAGACATCCGCGAAGAACTGTAAACATGAGTTGCCGCTTATCGATGTCGGATCGGGGAGCGGTTCCATGACGCTGAATAATTACGGCGTGGGACGTGCTTATGTTTCTCTGCTGCCCCCGGGGACCGGTACAAGGCGATATGCTCTTGTCGTGGACGCGCGCACCACAATGGCAATGAAGGCTACGCCGAACAATGCCTCCACCGGGCGGTATTACGCTTGTGCCGATTCCGCCTGGCATCCCACGACGAGCAGTATCTGGCCGAGCATCTTGCTTACCAAGGATGATACGCCACCCGTGTTGCAGTTCAACAACGCCGCGAGCATTGAGGATTATGTCGCCGCGCCGAACGTCGCCGCCAGTTGGTCGTTCACCGGGACGGAATACGGTTCCGATTCCATATCCGTAACGCAGTATGACGCCACGTTGACGGTGAGTGCTCCCTAGCGGCAATCAATTCTTATGTAATGCGCGGTAATTTGCCTTGCTCCGGTGAATTCCGTAGCTGAAATAAATTACAAATCCGATGAGCATCCATACAATAAGCCTTGCCCACGTATTTCCCGGTAATGCTATCATTTGTGATAAACAGAATGCAACGCCCAGAATCGGTACTATCGGCATGAACGGAGTTTTAAAGGGACGGGCAAGATCGGGTTTTGTTTTTCGCAGGACCAGAACGCTGACGCAAACAATGACGAATGCGAGCAGCGTTCCGATGGACACCAGTTCGCCCAGGGTGGAAATCGGCAGCATACCCGAAAGAATACATGCAAGGATGCCGGTAAGGATTTGGCCGAGATAGGGGGTTTTGAATTTTGGATGCACTTTCGCGAAAACCGGCGGCAGCAGGCCGTCATTGGCCATTGCAAAGAATATGCGCGGTTGGCCCATGAGCATGACCAGGATCACCGAACTGAGTCCCGCGATGGCGGCGATTTTAATGATCGGCCGCAGCCAGAACATTTTTGCGCCCATAGCGTTGACGCCCACGGCAATGGGATCGGGAACATTGAGCGCCGTGTAGCTTACCAGGCCGGTCAGTACGATGGCCACCAGAATATATAAAATGGTGCAAATTGACAACGAACCGAGAATGCCTATGGGCATTCCCCGCGCGGGATTTTTTGTTTCCTGAGCGGCGGTTGAAACCGCGTCGAACCCGATGTAGGCGAAAAACACCACGCCCGCCCCGCGAAAAATGCCGCTCCAGCCGAAATGCCCGAACTCACCCGTATTTTTTGGAATGAAGGGCGCCCAGTTATGGGCCGAGACAAATGCGAATCCCAGCGCGATGAACATGACGATCACGGTAAGCTTTACGGCAACCATGACATTGTTGAAGCGGGCCGAGCCCTTAATGCCCAAAACCAACAGCAGGGTCATCAGCGCGATGATGAACACGGCCGGAACATTGACCAGCGCGGTGACGTGCGGAAGCGCGCCGACGGCCACTCCTTTGGCGGCCAATTCCGTCGTGAGTTCGCCGGTAAAGGCCTTCCACCCTACATTGGGAATATTGACGAGGATGGAGTTTGTCGCCGCCGTCAACTGGGGAGGAATGTGAAGACCGAAATCATTGAGGAAACTCACCACATACCCCGACCAGCCCACGGAAACGGTCGAGGCGGCAAACAGATATTCGAGAATTAAATCCCAGCCTATGATCCATGCTAAAAATTCGCCGAGCGTGGCATAGGCATAGGTATAGGCGCTCCCGGAAACCGGGATAAGCGACGCGAATTCCGCGTAGCACAGTCCCGCGAAAGCGCAGGCAAGGCCGGAAATGATGAATGAGATCACGATGGCGGGCCCGGCATATTGGGCGGCCGCCTGACCGGTGAGCACGAAAATCCCCGCTCCGATGATGGCCCCGATGCCAAGAGTCGTCAGGTTCGTTGCCGACAGTGTGCGGTTGAATCCGTGCTTTGCGTGCGCCGTTTCGTCCTGAAGCAAAGAAAGTGATTTTGTCCTGAGTAAACGTTTAGGCATAGGGAATTTTCCGATTCGAGTTCGAGTTAATGGATAGCGCGCTGCTTTGCGTTATATCCACTGTTGCTCCCGTGGCAAGGCCGAAAAGCGGAGGTGAAATTATCGAGCAGCCAAGCGCGACGAGTAAAATTCCGATGGAGAGAAGAACAAGGGATTTAAAGGACATGGTGGGAATCCTTTCGGTTGATTCGGCATTTTATAAATTTTGGCGCTATTTTGCTTGCTACGAAAATAATATCGTTAGAAGGTTTTGTTCCAAAGGTTGAAACATTTGGATCTGAATATGTTTTTCCCCAGAATGGTGTATTCAATTAATCCTCATTTTTTAAAGTACGCCACGACGGCGTGTGTTCGGGTACCAAACAATGACGTGCAATTTCCATCTCATGCTTTATTGTTTCGTTGCGTTTTTCAGGTAAAACCGTTGAATTGTCTCTCCGGGAGTGAGCGCTCTATCTTCTAAACTCTTGTTCTTGATTTCGTATTGGTGAATGAAATTGCATAAGTATCCAATAAGGACCGAATCACGCGTTGATATTGCACACTATTTTTCCGTGCAACATTTTTAAAAAAATCAACGCTTGATCTCCTTAAATTTATAGTAACACGAACATTGCTTTCTCGTCTGGCTAATTCAGACGGAGAAGGTAGGAAATCTTTAACAATTTCAATCTCTCCGATTTCGCCCTTAGTATAATTAATTTTTTTCTTCATAATATTTTTTACCCTTTCTCCAATAACCGGCTCCGAAAATTCGTATGACATTATTTCGATATGTAAAACGTACGGTTAAAATTCCCCTTCCGATTTTGCCGATACAATACCATCTTGTTTCTGTTTCAGTGTTGTGGTCTAAATCTTTTGCTATGATACGATGTTCATCGAAAAACGCTTCTTTTGCAAAATCAAATGGAACACCGTGCTTATCGATGTTCGATTGATTTTTTAAATTGTCCCATTCAAATACAAATTGGTTCAACACCTATCCTTTCATATCATATAAATATACACATATTCATGTGTATAATCAATATGGCTTGTTCTTAATCGTATTTTTCTGTATTTATCTTTTTCTGCACCCACCTATATTTGTTTTTATGTTTTGGCCGAACCTATTGCGACCCCAATGTATGCGCAATTGGGTACTGTGCTCATTTGCCCAGATTCTGAACTGAGTACCGCGATGGGATTTCACTCTATAACCAACCGCAATAAGGGCATCAAGGTTGTAGAATTCAACCTCCCGATTAATCTGGCGAGTTCCTTCAGTTTGAACTATTCGGAATTTCCGAATAGTTGCCGCTTCCGTCACTTCGCAAGTTTTGAAAATATTGGCAAGATGCTCATTTATCGTGGCAACGGAAACCTCAAACAGAATGCCCATTAACTTTTGAGTGAGCCAGACCGTTTCGTCCTCAATGCGGACTTCGATAGTGTTTTTGCCTTCCTGCTTTGTGAAAATCAGGAATTCGGCGGTGCTGTTTCGAATTTGGAGCTTTTTATTTTTCATTTTCTTACCCAGGAGTGGAGGTCGAGTTTTCAGGCTAATCTGAATCCATGGAGTTGTCCTTTTTTAATTTCCACGCTAAAATTCAATCTAAACCACGCTAATTTCAATCTAAAATAAAAACATAAGTTGTTGATAATTATAATTATTTTGAGAGAGCCCGCGTTACCGGAGCGGCAACCGCCAATGCTGCGGCAATTTGGGGCGGCTTTTTCCGCCCGGCATGGGGCTGTTGTTTACATGTAAACTGGCACTCTACCTTGTTTAGTATTTTTGCCGCCACCATCTTCTCTCTTTTCTCTTCGCGCGCCCTTCACTCTTATCCGATCAATTATTATCGGTAAATAAACCCCTCTGAGATAATTAAAAACACATATTGGCTAAATTGGTATCCTATTATAGAATTACTTTTTTCGCAATTGTTTCATTATTTCATCTGCGACTTTGTTCAAAGCATTCTCAAATGGCGCATTTTCGCCCCAATCTAAACCACCTTCCTTACTGACGACTAATTTTTGAACCGATTTATCCAAGTCTTTTCCCTCAAAAATCTCAAGATCTAAAGTTAGTGTTCCACTTCTTTGACCTAGGCGTCTTGGTCGAAGAGTATAGGATACAATTCGGATTCGTGCTTTTTTATTACATTCACTTTGTCCCTGTGTTGAATCAATAAGCTTTGTTTCTTCTTTTAATCCTTTAGTCAATGCCTGAAGAAGGATAGAATTCCATGACAAGGCCTCTGTTCCATTTGCATCAAAACCTATTTTGGCTTGAACATAATGTGGTGGATCGAGACAAATTTGGGCATTTACTTCAAATAGAAAAACTGCAAACAAACTCAGTAATCCAGCCAACTTTAAAAACATATAAAACTCCTTCCATAAAACAAGTAGGTTTTTTTAGACGTCCAATTAACTTATTCGACAAAATGCGTCCAAAAACCGATAGATTATCAAACGCTCAAAGAAAATCCTGCTTTTCAACTTAAAAAGCTTTAAATAATTCTCGTAAATCAAATACTTACAGATTATATCAAGCTTTAATTGGCACATAATAAAATCCAAGTGCTCCCAAATAACAATAGAGAATGCCTTTCAAATAATTAAAATAGTATGCCATTTTTAACATCTGTCACATAATTACCGACGTTTTTCTTTGTTTTCCATGTTTTTGTTTTGTCTTTCTGGCCTTTGTCTTTTTCCGCGTGATTCTTTTCCTAAAATGCCCTTGGTATTGCATCTCAATGTTCTACGCGCTGCCTGCCGAGCCCGCCTACAATCTCGCCACTCGACAGAAGCCACGACGGAGTCTTCGACATGACTGGCTGACATGACGGGTGGCGAAACCGACATGGCAAGCGGGCATAGCGCGGCTGCGTGTGTTGTATCTCGGGACTGCATGGCCCATGCCAACTTCCGGCGTCTTTGTTCAACACCGGTCATCCGAAGCGCGTCCGTGCCGATATTTTACGGCTTTCGCTTCGGATAGACCGCTTAGTGTTGGTTGCTGTAAAATGGTACGCTACCATAATGTAATTGTTTAGCGCGGGGCGATTTTCTTTCCGCTTTTTGCATTGGGCAGCACCCATTTTTCAAAGAAAACAATATACAGATAAATTTATTGCGCTAAAACTAATGCGAAAAAACAAACGGATATACCGCTTCTGTTGTATCATTTATTTCAGAAAGTTTAGCGAACTCCCAAGTCATAATATTACTACCTATTTCTAATTGCAAAAGTGAATCTGTAATTGATGTTTTGCAAACTTCAGTTTTAATAATTTTGCCAGAAGATACAATTTGAAATTTGATAAACATGTAGCCTTTCAAGTCTGGAGCGTCTTTAAGTCGCTTATTATATACTCTTTTTATATTTGGCAGATTTTTAAAAATGACCCTCAATATTTCCGCTTTAGACCTTTTCCCATTGAAATTATTTGCCTCAAAGCATTGGTTTAATCTGGCAGAATCAGAATGCGTGCTGTCATATTTATTAATAAATGGATAGGTTTGGATATTTTTTCCAGCCCCGTATCCAACATTCACCTTTCCTTCATCTCCCGATTTTTTTTCTTGTGCCTGAACAATAATTAAGCCGCAAAATAATACCGTTAGCATTATTACTATCTTGCGCATTATACCCGCCCTCTTTTAGAATCTTTACATAAAATGATTGCATTTTTTACGAGCTCAAGACTTTTTCTTTCATTATTTTGCTTATTGTTTAAAATCATAAATTGTGCTGCCCTTTTCATTTTTGCTCGCCCTTGTCTCTCAAGTCAACGCACCATTTTATTGCAACGTTCCGCGCCACGTGCGCTGGCTGGCTTTGCGGCTGGTGCATTGGCGCTGTTGTGTGCACTTTTGTAAACCACGTCTTCATGGTTTTTCCGCGCACGCGTCTTTTTATTTATCTTTTGCTTTATATAACGAGATGGTATTTAAGCCTTAGCAAATCAAGATTGCTTGCGTCTACCCGCCCTAATTTCTACGGGATTTATATTGCTTAAGCTCCTCATCGGTGAGATCCTCTGGCGGTACAAGGCGATAATGTTTCTCGCTGAGAACTTTCATACCTTGTCGGGTTGCTTCAAATTCGAAAAGGGCAATAAGGTCATGGGAAATAAACTGGGCGCCGATGGGACGGCAAATAAGGAAAGGAAATTTTGCAGAGCAAACCGCAACATCTTGTTCGATCTGCACGATTCCCAATTTGTCATTTCCGCCTTTAGCTTGTACCGGAATAACATAATGAGCGCCCCTCTTGTCAATGCCAACGTATAGCTCATCTATTTCAACTTGACCTATACCAGGTGCCGTAGTCCGCAAATGGCTCTGAAGAGAATAACACGTAATTCCCGTAAAGGTGTCAATAAGGCGATTATAGCGGAGTTTCGCAAGTAGGGCTTGTTCGTCTGAAAGAGAATAGCGTTCTATCACGCCCGGAGTTGAATTTGGGATCTTAGTTTCAGCAAGCATTTGTGAAGGAATAATTGAAGCAAATTTGGAAACTTGGAATTTATATTTTGCCTGCCCTGCGGGCCGAATGATCCATTCAGTACCAGATGGAGCTTTTGATTTTATTGAGTCGGGAAGCTCCGCCCTATAGCGAAATGAATACACAACGTCCCCAACATTTTTTGGCAATTTTATGCCAAGCTCGTTAGCTACATCAATAATTTCCCGACGCTCAAAAGAGACTTCGCGTGATCCCGGCTTAAAGTTATTCAAAAAAACTTGTTCAATTATCCGGGTATAAACGTTTTTGGTTGACATTTTGTTACCCCTTACCATTCCAGCGCAGATGAACAACTTCTTCGCGCAATTGTTCGCCTGTGGCGGTGGCAAATCTTGTCCTAAAAAGATCAATATTGACAACTTCATATCCGCGATCTTCGGCTATTTCGGCTAATATTTGGCCTGTTCGAATCATCACACGGAGATAGGATGCTTGGTCACCTACGACATATGCCAAATGAGCACCAGGTTTAAGAACGCCCTTAAGGTTTTCGAGATGACGAGCCATGCCGCCAAAATAAAGCTTGGATACTCTGGCATAAAGCTTTTCAAACCCTGAAGTTTTTCCTTGTTCTATTCTTCGTCGTTCAATTTCATTAGCGATTTTGCGAATTTTGCGATTATCTGAAATCCATTCATCGTCTTTGTCCGTAACGTACACGCTTCGAGTATTCGAACGAACGAATGTCTTCTTGAAATTTCTAAGTTCAGCCTTACTATTAATAAAACCAAGCAAAACTGATTCAAGTCTGGTCGTGCGTGAATAGTCTTTCTCATTTGGATATGGCGGAGAAGTGATAACTGCATCAATTGATTTCGGCTTCAAGAGAGAGGAAACGTCGCGCGAATCGCCGAGTATTATAGTTGATTGCGGGAATTCATCACCTTGAATGCTTCGAATGTCGTTAACAATTGAAGTTATTTCCTCAAGCCAAGGGGCAATGACCGGAGTATCACCTTTTTGGCGCGATACGCCGACTTCCGGTCCGAATTTCAGGTTACTGATTCGGAATACAAGCGCTTTAGAAAATGCGACAAGAAGATATCTATAAACTTGTGCATTTTTGAATTCCGAAATAAATTCAAGGAGTGTTAGGGCTTTGTGCAAAGGGGTTGCGCTAATTGAATTAGACAAGAGAAGGGAAGCCTTTTCGCCATCAATTTGCCGGAGAACATCAGGAGAAACTTTGGTCGTCAAATACTTGTCGTCATCGATACCTTCGGTTAAAAGTTGAGTATATGCTTTCTTTGCAATTATGCCAGCTGTAAATTCAAGATCATCCGGATTGATTTGCCAATCTGTCTTGACAGATGAGGCAAAGTGAGCAAATGGATTTGCCTCAATGCCAATAGCTCTGAATTTGTTGAGCTTACTTTCAACAATCGTTGTGCCCGTACCGCAAAAGGGGTCAAGAATGACGGCCTTTTTTTCTAGTTCGAACTTTCGTATGTAATCACGTACCAAATGAGGTGGAAATGACAGAACAAAGCGATACCAGTCATGAAAGGAACGGTCAAAATGATTGATACGGTTGTTGGCTGGATGCTGAACTGGCAATTTCTGGAGTGGCTTTAAATTCGAGATACGAGAAAATTCTGTAGCAGTAACTTTCATTTTATATCCGTAAGATATTGTTATATAACATTATGTGGCGCCTACGCACAGCTACAGGAATATTATAGAAAATATGTTCATTCAATGGTGTTTCATAGAAAAAATACATGCTGGAATTCGGATGCCGCGTAAAGTAAAAGTGATTTGTTTTTCCTATAGGTATTTCTGTGTTATCTCCTATTATTTTCGCGCGCGCCTATTCTTGTGGTTTACAAATTGCATCCCAACTACAGATTGTCCGTACTCTTCAAAAGCATCTACTGCTATATTCTTTGAGTTCTTTTCTTTTCATCCCCGACAAGCTGCCATATTTCCTCTCATAGGAGGGTGGCGATTTCATGTTTTTATTCTCTGTATGGCGCTTAGACTGTTTTCGTCCTTTTGCTCATTGGAATGATGGGGCGATTAAAACACCCGGTCAGCCTCCCTTGAACAAATAGATATATTTTTCGAATTCCTTTATCACCTGATAATATATACGCCGGTTGCGTATGAGTCAATAATTAACGCGACCGAAGGGGAAACGGACGAACGGGGCGGGGAAATTGTTTGCAAAACCGTCGGCGACGCTAAAGCCGCCATATTCGCCAATAATCGTGGGATGGGGCCTTTTTACCGGTATATCCCGTACGGCTCTATTCCCAAGGCGATCATGGCTTCGCCGACCGTGAAGAACGAGCCGGTGACGCAGACGACCTTCTCTTTTCCCGAAAGCGCCGCGTCGACCGCTTTGCCGACTTCGGGAATTATTTCGCAGACGCCCTTGAAGGACGGGGGAATTTTACTCGCGATTTGCCCGGCCGAGGCGGCGCGGTCGGTTTTCGGCTGCGCGCAAATGATCTTCGAAGCAACGGAGCAATACATTTGAAGTATGCCGTCGATGTCCTTGTCGTTCATGATTCCCGCCACGATGCACACCGACAAGCCGTCGAAATGATGCCGCACGGTGCGCGCGAAAGCGCCGGCCGCCTGGGGATTGTGGCCCACGTCGAACACCGCCAGCCGGTTGTGAAGCTTAACGATCTGAAACCGTCCCGGCACGAACGTCCGGGAGATTCCCTCGGCCAGGGCGACGGGGTCGCTGAAACCGGCGGCCTCGGCGGTTGCCAGGGCGAGCATGGCGTTTTGTATTTGGTAACTGCCGTGCAAATTCGTGACGAATTTCCGGCCGTTCCTGGTAAAACCGGAACCGTTCCCGTTCGTGGCGCAGGCGCCGGAGTCCTCGTTTGAAACCATGGCGCAGGAAACGCGCAGGGAGGCGCAATGAGCCCAGGCCAGGGCTTCGATTTCAGGTTGCGGCGGTTTCGCCATTATCAGCGGGACGTTTTCCTTGACAATCCCAAGTTTTTCCCGCGCGATGGAAACCAGGTCGGCTCCAAGGTATTGCCGGTGGTCCATGTCGATGGCGCAGATCGCGGCGACCTTGGGAACGAGGATATTGGTCGCGTCCAACCTTCCCCCCATGCCGGTTTCAAACACGCCCCAGTGCACTTTTTCGCGCTTGAAAAGCTCGAATGAAATGAGCGTCACGGCTTCGAAAAAGGTCAGGTTGTACTCTTCGATTATCGATGAAAGGTCGCTATAGACGTCCACCCATTTACTTTCATGAACCGGGCGGCCGTTGATGATGAACCGTTCCTCGAACCGCGCGATATGCGGCGATGTGAACAGGCCCGTTGTATACCCGTGCGCCCGGGCGATGGACTCGATATAGGCGCAGGTCGAACCCTTGCCGTTGGTCCCGGCTACGTGAATGGAGGAAAAAGCATTCTGCGGATCACCGATCCTTCGCGCGGCCAAAAGAATCCTTTCAAGGCCGAACTGAATCCCCTTGGAGGTTTTATTGAAGAGATGCCGGATAATGCGGTCGGGCGTGGGTATGATCATAACCGTCATCGAGTAAAAAACTCGGACCCCCGGCGCGCGAAATGTTCTTTTGCGCGAGGAATGGAGCCTTCGGCGGTTTGCACGGGTTTATTTGCCGCGAAAGGAAGTTCGCGGGCTTCACTCGTCGGGCCGGCCGGTTCGAATAATTGCCTGAGCATGGTCAAGGTGAGTTCGTCAAGCCGCTCGACCACGCAATCCGCCTCGCCGAGGCTTGACCGCGGATACGTGTTGGCCACCGCGACCACCTTCATCCCTCCCGCGCGGGCGGCCGCGATTCCAACGTACGCGTCCTCGAAAACCACGCAATCGGCCGGCCTCAGGCCCAAAGCCCGGGCCGCGAAAAGGAATATCTGCGGGTCGGGCTTGCCCGCGGCCACGTCATCCCCGCATACGATGGATTGAAAATACCCGGAAAAGCCCAACACATCAAGCGTTACCTCGACGTTGGCCCGGGAAGCCGAGGAACCGATGACGCAGGGAATTTCCTGCCCGCGAAGCATTTCCAGAAAATCGGCCACTCCCGGAAACGATCGGGCGCCCCCGCAACGGATCATTTCGCGATAGAGGTGTTCTTTCCTTGCGTCAAGACGCCGGATTTCCGAAACGTCGCGCGTCCACTGGAAAAGCTGCGGAATGATTTGTTCATTTTTCATCCCGAAGCTTTGCTTGAACAGCTTTTCTGGAAAGTCAAGATTCTCCTCAAGGGCCAGCGCCTTCCACGCCTCGATATGCGGAGTGGCGGAGTCGATAATGACGCCGTCGCAATCGAATATGCATCCGAACCACGAGGCGCTCATCAGGCTTCTTTCTCGCGGAAATCGTAGGTAATGAGGTAGGTGTCTTCCTCGCGTTTCGTGGTGATCCTGAACCCGGAATTATAAAAGACCGCCAACATGAGCTGGTTTTGGGCGAGCACCCTGGCGTCGAACCCGTGTACGCCCCGTTTACGGGCGATATCGGTCAGGATCTCCAGCAAATCGGTCCCGATCCCTTTAGCCTGCCAGTCGTCGCGCACCAAAAAGGATACTTCGGCCTTGTTGGTCGATTTATTGAGATAGTAGTGGCCCACGCCCACGATTTGTTCGCCGCCGCTGTCCTGGATCAGGCCCGCGATGGCCATGTCCTTTGAAAAATCAATGGCCGTGAAATCCTGGATGAACTTATGAGGAAACGCCTTGATGGGCTGGAAAAACCTGAACGCGATGGATTTTTCCGACATGGAATAGAACATGTCGCGCAGGGCTTTGTCGTCGGTGGGCTTGACCGGTCTGAAAAAGAGCTGCGTGCCGTCGGAAAGCGTGGTCGTGGTCTGGATGTCGCGCGGGTACAGCGAGCCTCCCGCGGGCAATTCCTTTTGATAGGAGAACACGTAATTGCGTTTCTTGGCTTCCTTAAGGATTTCATTGCGATAATCGGGGTGGGCGATTTCCGCCAGGGCCAGCACCCGCTCGCGGATGTTCTTTCCAAAAAGGTCCGCGATGCCGTATTCCGTAACCACGTAATGGACGTCCGCGCGGCTCAGCACTACGCCCGCGCCCTCCGTAAGCCGCGGCACGATGCGGGAGGTTTTTCCATCCTTGGTGGTCGAGGGAAGCGCTATGATCGCCTTTCCCTCCTTCGAGCGCACCGCGCCCCTGTTGAAATCCGGCTGTCCGCCCACGCCGCTGTAAAAATTGTAGCCCATGGAATCCGAACAGACCTGGCCGGTCATGTCCACCTCAATGGCGACGTTGATGGCCACCATCCGGTTATGCTGGGAGATGACGAACGGATCATTGACATATTCGGAAGGCCTGAACTCGAACATCGGGTTTTCGTGGATGAAATCGTACAATTTCCTGGTGCCCAGGCAGAAGCTCGCGGTGATTTTCCCCCGGTTGATGGTTTTCCTCGCGCCGGTGAGCACCTTGCCCTCCACGAGGGGAATAATGGCGTCGTTGAACATTTCCGTGTGCATGCCCAGATCGTTTTTGTTGAGCAGATAATGCAACACCGCCTGCGGGATATGCCCGATGCCTACTTCAATCGTCGATCCGTCCTCGATAAGCGAGGCCACGTTGGTGGCGATGGCGTCGGTAATGTGATCGGTGGAGGGCAGGGTATATTCAAGAATGTCGCGTTGGCTTTCCACGACCACGTCGACCTGATCGAGGGAAATGAACGATTCGCCCATGGTCCGGGGCATTTTCTCATTGACTTCGGCGATGATGGTCAGACTGTTTTCAACCGCAGTTTTTACTATGTCAACCGATATGCCAAGGCTCAGATTGCCGTTTTTATCGGGCGGACTGGTTTGGATGAGCGCCACGTCGAGCGGTATCCGTCCCGACTTGAACAGGGAGGGAATTTCCGAAAGGAAAATGGGGACGTAGTCGCCCCTGCCGCTGACGATGCCTTCGCGAACATTGGGCGCAAGAAAAAAGCTGCAGGTCCTGAATTTTTTCGAGTATTCCTCGCCGATATACGGCGCGGTTCCCTGGGTGAGCAGATGATAGATTTCCGCGTCGACGATTTCATTATGATCGCTCACCAGCGCTTCGACCAGCATCTGCGGCTGCCCGCAGCCCGTGCCGATGAAAATGCGGTCTCCCGGTTTGATTTTTTGCATCGCCTGCGAGGCGGTCATGATTTTATTTTTATAGAGTTCCTGCCATGCCGTCATGTTATACGCCCTCTCTGGACAATATTATTCTCGCATCCACCACGTACACGCCGTCGCCCTCGGAACCGGCCTTGAGCGGGTTGATATCGACTTCCTCGATTTCCGGAAAATCCATGACCAATTGCGACAACCGCTGCAGGGCGGTTACGATCCCGTCGATGTCCACGGATTTTTCCCCGCGAACGCCGCGAAGGATTTTATACGACTTCGTTGTTTCAATCATCGTTCTGCATTCTTCCGCTGTCAACGGCGCAAGCCCGAATACCACGTCCTTGAGGACTTCCACGAATATCCCGCCCAAGCCGAACATGATAACGGGCCCGAACTGCGGATCCTTTTTCATCCCCAATATCACTTCCTTGCCGCCGAGGATCATTTTTTCAATGAGAACGCCGCGAAGCAGGGCGTCGGGTTTTTTACGTTTGACGCGCATCATCATCAGCTCGAAAGCGTCCTCCACGGCCGCCATATTCGCTATGCCGATCTTGACTCCGCCCACGTCTGATTTGTGAAGAATGTCGGGCGAGGAGATTTTCATGGCGAGCGGGAAGCCCACTTCATTGGCGAAACGCACCGCCTCATCCACGCTCGTGGCGAGCATCCCCGGAGGCACGTTGAAATTATAGGCCTCCATGATGTTCTTGGCGTCGTGCTCGCCTATTTCATATTTTCCTCTGTTAAGATAGGTCTTTATGGTTTTGATCACCGGGTACTTGTTGACCACGAACCGGTCGACCACCCGCAGGGGCCTGCGTTTGTACCGCGAATAACGCACCATTTCGAGCATGGCCCGCGCCGCCCGCTCCGGTATGGGGTACTGGGGGATCTTGTTGTCTTGAAGGATCGCCACGCCTTTGGCGATGGTATTGGCGCCCATGAAACAAGCGAATACCGGCTTGTGGTATTTCTTGGAAAGCTCCACGATGGCCTGAGCCGTTGCGGCGTCATCAGTCATTTTTTGGGGAGTAAGGATGACAAGCAGGCTATCTACCGCGCTGCTGGCCAGGAGCACGTCGATCGTTTTGGCGTAAACCTCGCCGCCGGCGTCTCCCAGCACATCCACGGGATTGTGCACCGAGGCCGCCGGAGGCAGCATTTTTTTTAATATATCCTCGGTTTCACTGTCTATTTTAGCCATATGCAGTCCGGCCATTTCAAGCGCGTCGGACATCATGATGCCGGGGCCGCCCGCGTTGGTGACCACCGCGATTCGGTCGCCCTGCGGCAGGGGCTGATAAGCGAAGGCCATGGACACGTCGAAGAGGTGCTCGATGGAGTCCACGCGAATGACTCCCGTACGGTCGAAGGCGCATTTATATGCGGAATCCGCGCCCGCGAGGCTGCCGGTGTGCGAGGAGGCGGCCTTGGCGCCCGCGTTGGTGCGTCCGGCCTTGAGAATAACGATGGGCTTGCTCTTTCCCACGCGCTCAGCCACGCGCATGAATTCCTGACCCCTGGAAATGTCTTCAAGGTACGCGGCGATGACGCGGGTTTGTTCGTCGCGCTGAAGGTTCTGTATGAATTCAACTTCATCCAAAGACGCCTTATTCCCTAGCGACGCCAGCAGGGAAAATCCGATTTTATTCGAAGCCGCCATGTCCTGAATGGCGGTGATCAGCGCTCCCGACTGTGAAATACAGGCAATGGAGCCCGGCTCGCCGAGCGCCTGCCCGAAGGAGGCGTTCATTTTGTGCCATGGATTGATAAGACCAAGGCAGTTGGGACCGAGCATGGTAATATTATACTGGCGTACGATGTGCGCGATTTCCAGTTGCAGTTTTTTTCCTTCCTCGCCCGTTTCCTTGAAACCCGCGGTAATGGTAATCACGCCCTGGACGCCTTTTTCACCGCATTCCTTGAGAACCGGAATTACCATGTCCCGCTTGATGACGATGACCGCGCAATCCACCGGAAGGGGAATGTCTTTGAGGGACGGATAGCATTTTTTACCCAACAGTTCGGTTACCGTCGGATTGACCGGGTAAATTTCCCCCTCGAAGCCGCCGCTGATGATGTTACTGAGGATATTGTATCCGACTTTTCCGGGGCTGGTTGAAGCGCCGATCACCGCGATGGATTTCGGCCGTAATAATTTTTCAAAACTCATAGGTTACTTTTCTATAAAAATAGGAGGTTTTTTGCATACGTCGTCGTTCATGCAAGGCTGTTTATTTTAAAAAGGCATTTAAAATACATCATGGCCCAATCCAAATATTATACCATAAAGATCTTCCGTAATGTCTATTTTTTCACGAATAATAATAATGTGCATAAGGACGGCGCATTATTATTATTTTAAAAAATCATGGAGCAGTAACGAATTCCCGGTAAATATTGACATGTGCGCCCCTCAATCCCCCGCGGGGGGCGCGAAGCTGAAAAAAGGTACCGTGCCCTATGCAGCCCGTACGAGCCGCATTTATCCATTCGGAGGCGATCGAACGCTACAGCTACCCGCCCGATTGCCCGTTTAAAACCGAGCGCGCGGCCATGACGAAAAACGTCCTTTCCTCAATGGGGTGCTACATCGGGGATTCCATGATGGAAATACCCCCCGTCGCGTTGCCCGAAGAAGCGCTTTTAGCCTATCACACGCCGGACTATATCGCGGCCCTCAAGCACGCGTCCAGCGGCGAGCTGTCCTCGCAAGACCTCTTTTTCGGCCTCGGGACCGACGATTGCCCCGTGTTCTCCGATCTGTTTCCCTACGCATGCCTCGCAACCGGGGCCTCGGTGACCGGCGCCCGGCTGCTTATGGACGCTACCGCCCGCTATGCCTTCAACCCTTCGGGCGGGTATCATCACGCGAAAGCGGGCATTGCCGGAGGTTTCTGCTATGTCAACGATGTCGTGCTCGCCTGCAAGGAATTGCGCGGGGCTTTTCAAAAAGTCTTTTGCCTCGATCTTGACGTGCACCACGGCAACGGCACGCAGGAGGCCTTCTACGACGACCCTTCCGTGTTCACCGTGTCGTTCCATGAAAGCGGGAAAACGCTTTTTCCATGGGGCGGGTTCGAAAACGAAATCGGCCGGGGAGCGGGAAAGGGATATAACGTCAACGTTCCGCTCCCGCCCCACACCGACGACGACACGTTTTGCGCGGCATTCAGGGAAATCGTGCCGCCGCTCATAAGGGGCTACGCTCCAGGCGTCATCGTTCTGGAAATCGGCATGGACGTGCTGTCGGTGGACCCGCTCGCGCATTTGAAAATGACCAACAACGCCTTCGCCGACCTCCTGCCGCTGCTCATGCAGTTCGAACTTCCCATGCTGGTGCTGGGCGGCGGGGGCTACAATCCCGAAGCCACCGCCAGGGGATGGGCCCTCGCGTGGTGCGTTCTGTGCGGCCTGGAAACGGAATCCGACATGTCCATAGGCATGGGCGGCGTGTTCCTGGGCAGCTCGGAATGGCGATCGGGACTGCGGGACATGCACATCTATACGCAGGGCGATGAAAAGCGCCGCATTAACGAGCAGGCGGAAAAGGTTGTGGAGTATCTTCAAAAAAACGTGTTCCCGTTGCACGGAATATAGCGAAAAAAAACTCTCTTCGCGCCTCGCGCGAGGTTTTGAAAAACGAATAGCGGAATATATTTTTGCCCTGTATTGAAAAGGGATTGCTCACAATTCTTTCCAGGAGATTACCTGAAATAAAGGTTACGCGCATAAAACCGGTCCGGTAGTATTTCGCGTAAACAAGGATACCATGAATGTACGTATTGATTCCTTCTTATTTCCCATTTCCTTCCTCCTTTCCTCTCCAATATTCCATTCCCGTACGTATTGCCGCGATATCACGCCGATATTTTTATTCGGTTTAATTATATTTTTGTCAATCTTCATCATTGTCACGGAAAGGAGAATCGTATGGCAACGGATTATAGGCCCATGTGGAAAGAGCTCGGTCTGAACCTTGAAAATCACGACAAGCTCATGGAGGTATTGGGAAAAGTTTACGGCGATATTTTCGTTTCCCAGAAAAACCGGCCGCAAAAAACCGACTATCTTGATTTCGTCATGTCGGAGGTTCACGGCCTTCGTATCAAGGAACTGGTCGACGCGAAAAAACAAGGACGAAAGGTGGTTGGAACCTATTGCACCTTTGTTCCCGAGGAAATCATTCTAGCCGCCGACGCCATCATGGTCGGCCTTTGCGCGGGCGCTGATTTCGCTACCGAACAGGTCGATAGAATTCTTCCAAAGAACCTCTGCGCGCTCATTAAATCGACGTTCGGATTTAAATTAGGCGGCGTCTGCCCGTACCTGGAAGCAAGCGACCTTGTCGTGGGTGAAAATACGTGCGACGGCAAAAAGAAGGCGTATGAAGTTTTTAAAAATCTGGTCAAAGATTTGTACGTCATGGATTTGCCGCAAACAAAGTCGCCGCAAGCCAAGGAACTCCTGAAGAGCGAGTATGTAAAATTCATTTCACGAATTGAAAAACTAACGGGTAACAAAATAACCCCTGAAAAATTGCGCAAAGGAATTGAAATAGTCAACGCCAAGAGGAAGGCGGTCTACAGGCTCTCGGAAACGAGGAAGAATAATCCGGTCCCTATTTCCGGTCTTGACAGCCTCTTAGTCAACCAGATTTTCTTCTATGAAGACCCGGTCCGCTTTACGCAGCAAATTAATTCGCTCTGCGACGAACTTGAAAACAGGGTTTCATCGAGAACCGGTTCATTTCCCGAAAACGCCCCGAGGATCCTTGTTTCAGGCTGTCCGATGGCGGTGCCCAACTGGAAAGTGCCGGCCATCGTTGAAACAAGCGGCGCGGTCATCGTGGCGGAGGAATCGTGCGTAGGCGAGCGCGGAACGAGGAATCTTGTCGAGGGAGGCTCGTCGATGGACGCTTTAATTGACGCGCTTGTCGATAGGTATCTTCAAATCGACTGCGCCATCTACAGTCCCAATCCCGACCGATTGAGCCATATTCGTGAAATGTATAAAAAGTATAAGGCCGACGGCGTTATATTGTATGGAATCCAATTCTGTACGCCATACGCCGTCGAGGCCATGGGAATCGAGAAGGAGCTGGAAAACAGCGGCATCCCGGCAATCCGGATTGAAACCGATTATTCCCAGGAGGATGTAGGACAATTGAAAACGAGAATTCAGGCGTTTATAGAAAGACTGACAAAGTGACGATTTCCGCCGGAATAGATATCGGCTCCTCAACCATTAAATTCGTGGTTCTGGAGAACGGCGGTATTAAACGTTGGGAAGTGGTTCCCTCCGCTTCCCAACCTCGGATATCCGTAAACGCCCTTTTAAATACCCTTGAGCCGGACGTTGCGCTTGTGGCTACCGGTTACGGCCGTGAGTTGCTTAAGTCGAATGCATCGATTCCCATTATTTCTGAAATTAAGGCCCATGCATCGGGCGCCCGTTTTCTTTTTCCCGCATGCCGTTCAATTATCGATATCGGCGGCCAGGATGTCAAGGTGATCGCCCTTGATTCAGCCGGGAAAGTCGCCCGTTTTGAAATGAATGATCGTTGCGCGGCCGGCACCGGTAGATTTTTAGAAGTCATGGCCGATAAACTCGATTACTCTCTTGAAATGTTCAGTAGCGCCGCGCTGAAGGGGAAAGACGGAATAAAGATAAGTTCGATATGCACGGTTTTCGCCGAATCCGAAATTATCGGCCTGCTCAATAGCGGGAGCTCATCCGACGATATCTCACGAGCGCTTCATTGGAGTGTTGTCAATCGAATCCATACGATGTTTTCCCGAATAGGGGCGATCGGCCCGACGGTAATAACCGGCGGGGGGGCAAAAAACATCGCGCTCGCTCATCTCTTTCGTGAAATCCTCAAATCCGACGTATTTACTTCGGAGTATTCCCAAATAGCGGGTTCAATCGGCTGCGCCCTTGCTGCGCGTCGTTAAGACTATTCCTGTTCAATAAACTTTCAAAAAATCGTTATAGAAAAAAAATAATTCGTTATATTACTAGACTATACTAATATACATGAGTGGGGAGTTCAACCTTTTTTCGGGGGGTATTGTATGTTTTCAATCAAATTTTTTCGTTCGCGGGTTTCCAAGACAAACTGTTTTTCGAGGTTTGCCTTGATCGGGTTCGTCTGTTTGGCGTTTGTTTCCCTGAGCTTCGGCGCCAAGCCGGCGATGCACGGCAAACTTCAAACTAAGGTTATTAATGGAAAAGGCTACATTTGCGACCAGAACGGCAATCCTGTTCAGATGCGTGGAATGTCGATGTACGGTTGGACAAATGCCGGTGGATATTCTTATTACACTCCCCAATGCATCGCCAACCTTTATTCGAGTTGGCGCTGCCACATCATTCGAATACCCTACCAGGCCAATGGTTCCATCTCAATGGCTACCTATAACGACGTCGTTCAGGCGTGTATTGATAGCGGAATGTATGCTATAATCGATTGGCATGAGGGCGCGGGAAGCAAAGTCGCCGACGCCAGCACTTTCTTCACAACCATGGCCACCAAGTGGCATTCATATCCCAATATCCTGTATGAACCATGGAACGAACCGAGCGGCATCCAGTGGACCGGCGGCATCAAACCCTATATGGAGACGATAATAAAAATTATCCGCGCGATTGACCCCAGCAATATCATCATCTGCGGCAACCCGAATTGGGACCAGCTACCTCAAAACGCCGCCGCCGACCCTATCACCGATGCAACGAACATAGCCTATTCAATGCACTTTTACTCGGGGACTCACTCCGTTGCCGGTTATAGTCCCGGTATTACGACCGCGATGAGTAAGGGTTGCGCGGTTTTTATTACCGAATACGGCGCCTGCAATACCGGTATTGTTTTAGCCGAACCACAATGTACTGCATGGTATACGTACCTTGATCAGAATCAAATCGGTTCCACATGCTGGGCCGTTGAGAACGTGGACCAATGTCTCTCCATATTTACCAAGAGCGCCAGCAATACCGGCCCCTGGGCCGATGCCGTGATTACCGGATATGGTCAATTCATCAGAGCGTATATATTAAAAGGAACCGACACGCCGATTACTACCGTATTGCCGAACGAATCAAAGCCCCAGCAGCGGGAAAGCGCGCCGGTAGTGAAGGCGTTATTGACCGGCGCCGATAAAAAATCCGCCGTTTACACCATTAACGGCGTGCGATGCCCGGCGGGAGGCAAATTGCCCAGCGGTCTTTATATGATTGCGACCCAGGGCAACAGCGTTAAAGTTATCAATGGTATTCGGTGATAGAATAACGGCAAACAACCACGGCTTTTAGTCGTGGTTGTTTAGTAAGTTGTCGGCTTGATGTATAACACTCCCACGCGGCGGCTCGCTTCCCTTTATTGTATCCAATATCCTCAGTAAACCATCGAGAATGGTTATGGGATGCGGCGGACAGCCGGGAATGAACAGGTCAACGGGCACGAGCGCGGCAACGCCCGCGCACTCCTGGGTATGGCCCGCGAAGAGGCCTCCGGAAATTGCGCACGCGCCTATGGCAATGACGATTTTGGGGTCGGGAATGGCGTCGTAGGTTTTTTTGATTGCCGCGTGCATATTGCGCGGCGCGGCGCCGGTAACAAGCATGGCGTCCGCGTGCCGTGGCGAGGCCACGTATTGTATGCCGAAGCGTCCGATATCGAACACGATCGTCGATAACACGTTTATGTCCGCCTCGCAGGCATTGCAGCCGCCCGCGCTGACGACGCGTATTTTAAGGGACCGCTTGAACAGCGAAAGCAACTTGGGAGGAAGCGGCGAAGCCAGGGGCGGCGCCTGCCCGGCGATCGCCACACACGCTTCCCTGGTCGAGGCGGCAAGCCGATGGTCTTTACTGAAAGTGATCAGCCCGGCGGGGCATCCCTCGGCGCATTTTCCGCACAACACGCATTTCCCCATATCAAGTTGTAACCCGCCCGATTTTTCGGACGTAACGGCGTTGGTCGGGCATACCTCCGAACAAGCCGCGCACCCCTCGGCGCAGACGCCGCTGCCGAGCAGCGGGAATCCCCTGAAACGGTCGGGAAGCGACGGCGGCTGCTTGGGGTAGGCGATGGTCCGGTGTTTCTGGCGAAGCCTTGTTTTTATTATGTTAAACACACAAATCCTTACAGGTCATGTCCGCAATAGGACAAATTAAAACTTTTATTGCACAATGGAAAATCGGAGATTTGCTGGCCTCGCATGGCCATGGCCAAACCCATCCAATTGTGAAAGGAAGGGTCTACCGCTTTATAATAAGCCGGTTCCCCGTCGCTATTGACAATAGCGCAATGGCAAACCTCTCCTCTCCAGCCCTCGACAAGGGAAACAACCAGGCGATTCCCCAAAGGCGCGGTTTCCGCGCATGAAATAATTTCCCCCTCCGGCATGGCTGAAAGTTGCGATTGAATGAATTCGATGGATTGCTGCATTTCCAACCAACGGACGAACGCGCGGGCGAATACGTCGCCCGACTCCCACACAACGGCCGGTATATGAACGAAATTGAAAATTCCGGCGGGGAAATCCGACCGCGCGTCTTTGCGAATGCCGCATGCCCTGGCGCTGGGCCCCACCATGCCGAGGTCCACGCAGGTTTGCTTGGAAACGCGGCCTATGTTTTCAAACCGCGCCATGACCGACGGCGAATCGAACAGAAGCGCCACCGCGTCGGCAACATCCCTGTAAGCGGCGTCAAGACGCTCGCGAAGTTGTTCAACGCGCCGGCCGTCGACGTCGTACCCCACTCCTCCGGGCGCGATCATGCCCCTGCCGAAGCGATTGCCGCATAGCAGCGCCGTCATGTTTAAAAAATCGCCGCGAAGCCTTCCGCAATATGCCGCGGTGGGTAAAAATCCGACGTCTCCCGCCAAGGCGCCCAAATCGCCCGTATGATTGGCCAAACGCTCGAGTTCCAGGGCTATTCCCCGTAGCGCCAGGGCCCTGGGCGGCGCCGACAAAGCGCTCATCGCTTCGACGGCCTGGGCATAGGCGGTCGCGTGCGCGATGGTCGTATCGCCCGCCATGGTTTCCGCGTAATACATCCGGCGTTTTTTCGCCCCCGGCGCCGTCATGGCCCGCTCGATGCCGCGATGCTGGTAGCCGAGCGATATTTCCAAATGGTAAACATTTTCCCCATGGCATTGGAACCTGAAATGCCCCGGCTCAATGACTCCGGCATGAACGGGGCCGACGGCGACTTCATGGACTTCAACGCCTTGCAACTGAAAAAACGGCGCATGGCCGATGGACGGAGCGTTCCCGGCCGCGTCTTTGCCGTAGGGGGCATGGAACCGCAGGGGTTTGAGCCAGGGGTGGAGAAGCGGAACGAGGTTCCATTGCTCATAAATTTCGCGCTCGAACAAATGCGCTTGCGGGCACTCGGGCGTCAAGGACGGATAGGCGTCGCCAACCGGCGCGGAGGCAATCCCCAGTTGCCCCTCTTCGTCCCAGGCAATAACGCAGAGCAGCCGCAACCTATCCGCCGCCGCGGGTTGCTTGGCCGCCAAGACCGCTTCGGGCGCTGCGCACAGCAGGGCTATTCTTCCGCCGGAAGCTACGGCGTCAAGGACGGCATTTTTAAATTCCCCGAACGGCGCGTCGGCTACGTCGGACGCGTCGAGCGCTTCACCGTTGCGTATTTTGACGAATAAAGATCGACTCATTTCTCAACCGTTCGTTTAGATACCGTATCCGACCCGCCCGCTGCCGGGTTAGTCCTTGATAGTGAATACTAATGAGGCGGCAACGCCGCCCCGGTCCGGATGATGTCCGACGCTTGCGTCAAGGCGGTTCCTAAAAAGCCCGGCATCCAGCAGCCCAGGGCCAGGAG
>Ga0224523_1000157_pt1 | contig 44361 bp, 33 predicted proteins | sample CFST50metaG_FD_182732 | JGI IMG/M metagenome (GOLD analysis project Ga0224523, IMG submission 182732) | Peat soil microbial communities from Stordalen Mire, Sweden - C.F.S.T50 | ecosystem: Environmental > Terrestrial > Soil > Wetlands > Peat | place: Sweden: Norrbotten County, Stordalen Mire... | reverse complement strand
AGAATTGGTCAGGATTCAAGAAGTGAAGTAGAACAATATTTTTTCAGGGATTTAAAACCGATCGATTGGATAATTGGAAAGGGGATAAATGGGAAATACTTTTGCCCGGGAATAAGTGAGGGAGTCGGTCAAGTTTCTATTTATAGGAGTGGTATAGAGACAGATTATTTAACCATTATTTTAAAAGGGGGTATAATTTTTCTTGGATTAAAGTTACTTATTGCAATACCCGCTATCTTTAAGGGTCTTTTTCGTTCAAAGAACCTGCTTTCAAAAGCAGCCGGTATTTGGATATTATTTTACCTGATCGATTTATATCCTGCACCGGTTACTACATTTTCTCTTAACTATTTATTAGTCTGGATTTCAATTGGAATATGTTATTCCTGGAAATTACGAAATATGTCAGATAATAATATAAAAGAGGTTTTATCAGGTTAGTGGATCTATTATTTTAATCTCTTCACAAACAAACGTTAACAATTGCTATTATTTCTAGTTACAAATGTCTAGTTATATCACAACGTCTTTTCCTAGAGTTTTAATTTTTGACCAAACATTTAATAATTTTTCCGGAGGCGGGATAACCCTCACAAACCTTTTTAAGGGATGGCCAATTGAAAGTATTTCTGTAGTATCCACTGTACAGATGATGGACAACATTTCTTTCGATGTTTGCAATAAATATTACCAGCTTGGTACAGAAGAGCATAAATTTGTATTCCCATTGAATCTAATGCAGAGATATTCTCCATCCGGTTTAAAAACCATTAGTCCGGAAAGTGGATTGCCATTTAGTTCTGTAAAACCGGGATTAAGACGAAAATTAGTAAACCAGTTTTTCTTGCCATTCATGAACTGGATTGGACTTTTTTATTATTTATCTAAGATATCATTGTCTCAAAAATTCAAGGACTGGTTAAATGAATTTCGACCTGAAATTCTCTACTTACAAGTGACAACCCGGGATGGTCTCTTGTTTGCCAAAGCACTTTGCGATTATTTAAAGATACCGGTTACCATTCATGTAATGGATGATTGGCCAACTACGATAAGTAACAAAGGACTTTTTAAGAATTATTGGAGAAGAAAAATCGATAAGGAATTCAGGGAGTTATTGGATAAGGTTGATGTTCATTTGAGTATTTGCGATGCTATGTCAGAGGAATACGAGAAAAGATATAATAAATCGTTTATCGCTTTTCATAATCCAATAGAACTTAATGCCTGGCTGCAATATACCAAGCAAAGTTTTTCTTTGAATAAAAAGGATGTATGCATACTATATACCGGTAGAGTAGGTATTGGTATTGGTGATTCATTGTTGGAAGCAGCGGCTGCAATCGATTCCATGAATAATGAGGATGTTAATATAAAACTGCATATTCAAACACCTTCAAAGCACATAAATATTTTGGACCTGCTTAAAAATTTCAAGTGTGTTGTAATTAATCCATATGTTGAATATTCACAAATACCTGAGATAACTTCAAAAGCGGATATTCTGCTTTTAGCCAACGATTTTAACGAAGGAGGAATTGATTATTTAAAATTCTCTATGCCAACCAAAGCTTCAGAATATATGATTTCAGGTACCCCTGTTTTAGTTTATGCATCTGGTCAAACAGCTGTTTCTAAATTTTTTAGCCGACATGACTGCGGTTTATGTGTTACAAATCAAAAAAGTGAGGAGTTAAAAAAAGCAATCTGGTTCCTTATCGGCGATGAAGAATACCGGAAAAAGATAAGCCGGAATGCTGTTAACCTCGCTAGAGAGAAGTTCAATGCTGAAAATGTCAGAAATGAATTTCAACATTTGCTTATCAATAGTTTAAAACAGTAAACTCAGAAATATTTAATTTCTTTTTGATTAAATAATAAATAACGGAGATCATTTCAAAGTGGAGATGTTATTGTGAAAAAAACAATTTTAAGTGTCGGATATCCGTCTTTCCCTCTTGGACTGGCACAGGTTCAAAGACAAAAGCTACTTGCAAAAGCTATATTACTGGGAGGATATGAAGTTACAGTTCTTTGTCGTTATGGCATTCATAAACAGTCAGATGCGATTGCTAGTAAAGGTAATTTTGAAGGTATTAATTATATTTACTGTTCGGGAAGCTCCATCAGACCTGACGGATATATTAAAAGAAATCTGTTAAAAATCAAGGGATTATTTGGTGAAATAAACTATTTCCGGAGCTTTGCAAAAAGCAAACAACTGGCCGGGATCATGATAAGTACAAATAGTTTTCATAATATCCTGTTTTATTTCCTTATTGGAAAGTTTTTCGGGGTTACAACAACTGTAGATAATGTTGAGCATTGGACCTCAATTAAAGGATATAAAAGACTAACGCGGATAGAGAAATACTTGTACGACAAATTTTATTTCTTATTTACTGATAATATTATTTGCATAAGCGATTTTTTACTCCGGAAAGTCGGGGCTTTTAAGAAAGGGAAAATAATAAAAATCCCGGTAATTACAGATTTTGATAAATTTAAAGAATATAACACAACTAAACGGTTGATTGATGAGCGATACTTCTTGTACTGTGGCTCTGAGGTTTATTTTGAAGTTATTGAATTCGTGATATCATCTTTCGAAAAAGCCCGGATGAACAACATGATATTGATTTTAGTTACAAAGTTTAGTAAAAAGCTCGAGGACAGAATCAGAAAAAGTAAGATTGAAAATTCAATTAAAGTTCTTTCCGGGGTGCCCTATAATGATCTGGTTAATTTATATATTAATAGCGAAGCACTGCTTATTCCCATGAGAGATACGGATGAGGATAAGGCCCGCTTTCCTCATAAAATCAGTGAGTATTGTGCTTCCGGCAGACCTATAATTGTTAATAAGGTGGGAGAGATAAATAATTACTTTGATAATACAAATGCATATTTATGCTCTGGTTATGATGAACAGGAATTTGCAGATGCTATGCAAAAAATAATTTCAGAGCCTGAGCAGGCAAATATTATTGCCCGAAAAAGTTATGAAACCGGATATGTAGTTTTTAATTATAAAACATATTCAAATTCACTAATCAGCTTATTTATTGAAAAATGAGAATTCTTCAGTTTATTTATACTTTGGAACCAGGAGGAGCGGAACGTTTTGTGGTTGATCTTTCCAACGAACTGGCGAAAACCAACGATGTTAAACTCTATGTTTTACGTGACGGCAAAATCGGAAATTGGGGTTTTTATGTACCCGAAATTGATGAGAAAGTTACCTACACGAATCTTAAGATAAGAAAGGGTGTTAAGCCTCAGATAATTTGGAAATTTTATAAAATACTGAAAACCGAGCAACCCGATATAGTGCATTGTCACTTAAACCTGGTAAATTATTTTTTTATCTTATCAATTCTATTTCGAAGAAAAATTCGTTTTATTTATACAATTCACAGTACGGCCAAAGCCGAGGTAAAATCAGGAGTAGAGAAATTTATCAGACGTTTTTTTTTCAAAAATTCACTTTTCAACCCTGTGGCAATATCGGATGAAACAAAGAATTCTTATGAAGCCTATTACAAGCTGAAAAATGCAAAATTAATATTGAACGGTCGTAAATTCAGTGGCAAAACACCATTCTATGATACGGTCGTTGATGAGATATCAAAGCTGAAACCGACACCCGAAACGCTCGTATTTTGTCATGTTGCGGCATATGCTTACGCAAAGAATCAAACAATGCTTGTATCTGCCTTTAATAAACTTTCTTCAGAAGGGTATCAGGTTATTTTATTGATAATGGGTGATGGTTTTGAAAAAGCACCTGAATTAATAGCCCTGGCCGGAGATCATATTCATTTTTTAGGTCTCAAGTCAAATGTGAACGATTATTTATATGCTTCAGATGGATTTTGTCTCAGCTCAGTTTATGAAGGAATGCCAATTTCTTTAATAGAAGCCTTTGCCTGTGGATGCATTCCTGTTTGTACACCAGTCGGTGGTATTATTAACACGATAGAACAGGGAGTAACAGGGTTTCTTTCATTAACTGTTTCTGAAAGCGATTATCTTGATGCTCTTAGAAAATTTATAAAGTTCGGAAGTTCAATCAATAAGGAATTACTTGTGAAATATTATCATGAAAATCTGAGTATAGAGCAGTGTGCACTCAAGTATATGAATATGTATGGTAAATGAATATTTTCAAGCTACCACCTATGAACCCTTCTTTACAATCATCACTCAGTAAACTCAAATTTGCCCTGGGTCTTAACCCAATAGTAGAACACAGAGATAATATCGGGCGTTTTATTCCCGAACCTTATAAGGCAGTTGTACTGATACAGGCTGATTTTGAATTGGCATGGGCCTGGAGATTTTCCCGGAACTTTCCTGATTCTTTTGGGGAGAGCGAGAAAATAGGACTTCTTGAACGTGATAATATTCCTCAAATCATTCATTTGTGCGATAAATATAACATCCCTGTTACTTGGGCTACTGTAGGACATCTTTTCCTTGAAAGATGCTCAGTGACAAATGGTTTTATACATCCGGAAATAAAACGACTTCCATATTTTGAAAATAAATTTTGGAAATACAGCAAAAATGATTGGTTTGACTCTGATCCGGGTACAGATGTTCATAAAAGTCCTGCCTGGTATTGTCCTGATCTGATCGAATTAATTATGCAAGCTAAGGCGAAACATGAAATTGGTTGTCATACTTTTTCTCACATTGATTGCAGAGATGAAATTTGTCCACCTGAGGTTCTCGAAAGCGAGCTCGAAGCTTGCCGGGATCTGGCAGATAAAAAAGGAATCATTTTACGCAGTTTTGTTCATCCGGCACATACAATTGGCAACCTGAAAACTCTTGTGAAATTTGGCTATACAAATTACAGAACTAGCTACAGTAAACTGCTGGGCTATCCGATATTCCATTCCGAAGGGATTTGGGAACTCAAAAACACCACGGATTTTACCTGGAGGAAACAATGGTCAGCCGATTATCATGTTTACAGATATTGTAAAATTATTGAAAGAGCTATAAAAAACCGATCAGTATGTGTTTTCTGGTTTCATCCCTCTTTGGATAAAGAATTTATCCAATATGTGATGCCCGGAATATTTGAATTCCTTGATAATAATAAAGACTCTTTAAAGGTATTAACATCCGGGGAGTATGTTGATTTTTTAAACAATACAACCCAAAATTAATTGTATGGCAAAAATCTTCAGAGAAATTATAGCATATCTGTTAATACGAATATATTATTTTAACAAACCAAATAATGAAGGAATCATTTCCATTTACTTACACAATCCTTCAAAGTCGCTATTTGAAAAAATTCTGAAATGGCTGGTTAATAAGAATTATAAATTTATTTCTATAAAAGAACTTGAAAATATTATTAATCAAAAGCTGGTAACTGAAAAATCGGTTTTTATAAGTCTCGACGATGGTTGGATAGGGAATCTTGAACTGATAGATCTGATCGAAAAGTATAAAGTTCCTGTCGCGATTTTTATTCCTACTGATGCCGTTAAAAATGGCAATTATTGGTGGGAATATGCAAAAATTAAAGGTCAGAATAAATATTCAGGCATAGAAAAACTTGAAGATTTTAAGAAACTGCCGGAAGATGTTTTTAGAAATAAGGTAGCAATTCTTAAAAGCAATTATAATTTAAAAAGAAGTTGTATTACACTTGATGGATTAAAAAAAATAGATAAACATGAATTAATATCTATCGGATCACATACAGTGACACATCCGATCTTGAAAAAATGCTCAATTGAAACGCAGACAAGTGAGTTGCTTGAGTCTAAACAAATCCTGAGTAATTGGTTGGATAAGGATATTGAATATCTGGCATATCCTAATGGTGATTACGATAATAATACTGTGGAAATTGCAGAAAGATGCGGCTACAAACTTGCCTTTACTATAAATCCGGGGGAAATTGATGTTAAAAGTGGTAATCCATACACATTACCTAGGAATGCGTTATATGAACAGGGTGGATATTTCGAAAATATTTCAAAAATCCTGGGAATATGGCAAAAGGTTTTTGATAATATTGAGATCAACCTATAATGCCTGAGTATAATTTGCTATTGATTTTCTTCGCTCACCATGGGGTCGGGATAAACGAAGAAAATCAATTGTCTTTTATGTATGTTAACTTATACTCATATAATTAATTATACAATTTAAATCTATGATAATGGTTTATTTTCAAGATATTAATTAATCGGATAAATGCGGATCAGAATTGTTGAGGTATATCAAATCTATTTTCGGAATAATTCATTTGTAAATCTTATTAAAAATAAGAATATCGACTATGATGTTTTTTGGTTCTTTAAACGAAGACCTGATCGTCTTTTCTTCAATAAACGTGAAGTAATTCTTAGAGCATTACAGTCATTCGTTTTAGGACTAATTAAATTAAGAGGTTTTAGAAATAAGAAGATTATCTGTTTTGGAGGACATTATTCTTTGCTTTTACTCACAAGATTATTTGGGCCATTTCTAGGTCATGAATATCACTTATATATCTATAATTATTACCTACACGAACTGGGTAATAAAAAGTTGATTAAGAAAATATTGCACTTTTTATTAAACACAAAATATTCAACAATGGTTGTTCAGTCAGCTTTTGAGTTGAATTATTATAGTTCTTTGTCAAAAAATATTGTGCATTTCATACCCTATTGTGAAGCTCCTGATTTTGTTTTAGATGAATCTCAGATTTCAGAAAGCAGGTACCTTTTTACTGGCGGTTATACTAATAGAGATTATGATTTGATTATTGAATGTGCACGGCTTAATTCATCTGTAAAATTTGTTGTTGTTGTTTCTAAATTAAATAAAGATTTAAAAAGAGAAGAGCTGCCGGGCAACATAATTCTATACGAAGACATTGATCTTGCAACTTTTAATATCCTGATGGCCAAATCGTTTGGAGTCGTAGTCCCATTAAAGGAAGATGTAGGAGCTTCCGGGCAAATGCTTTGTATTGGAGCAATGAAAATGGCTAAACCAATTATTTACTGTAATATTTCATCTATTAACTACTACTTTTCTGACAATAATTTTGGAATTCCTTATACCATGGGAGATATTGATTCCTTGAATAAAGCTGTCCGTAAACTTTTTTCAGATAACTTTGATCACTTAGTACTCGGCAAAAAAGCTTTTTCTCATTTTCTTGAAAATTTTACACTAGACAAGAGAAATGAAATGTTATTAGATATAATTATGAATCAAAAGTTATAATTAATAAAGAAAGGTAATAAGGGTTTAATTAAAGTTATTATTCTTAGCAATAGTATTAAATAAATGAATCAAAAATACAAGATTTCATCTGAGCTGACATCAAAAATACTTACAGTTGGTCCGGATTACCGTAATCACAGGGGTGGAGTGGGTGCTGTTATTAAAGTCTACAGTCACTACTTCGAAAAATTTAATTTTATACCCAGCTATAAGCCTGGTCCCGGCTTATATAAGATAGCAGTTTTTATTCTTGGATTGATTAAAATTAGTTATACTCTGTTAAAAAATCGGAAAATAGCAATCATTCATATCCATGGTGCTTCGTATGGAAGTTTTTATCGTAAGTATATTATTTTCATTATCGGAAAGTATATTTTCAGGAAGAAGATTATCTATCACATCCATGGAGGGGGATTTCAAATATTTTATGACAAGGCTAATCCTTTTTCAAAGCGACTGATAAAGAGGTTCTTAAGCCAGAGTGATATTGTTATATGTGTATCGCAATCATGGTATGAGTATTATAATCAGAATTTTAAATTTAAAGCCCTTTGGGTGCTACCAAATATTATCGATTATCCAACTATTCTTAAGGAGACATCAAAGGTAGATTATTTAACGTTTCTTTTTCTTGGTTTAATTTGCGAGGAGAAAGGGATTTTCGATCTTCTTAAGGTTATTGTTAAGGACAAGGAACAGTACAGAGGTAAAATCAAATTGTTAATAGGAGGCAATGGCGAAACGCATCGTTTATTGGACCTGATCGAAAAGCAACAGATTAATGATATTGTTCAGTTTTTGGGTTGGATAACTAAGGAAGAAAAGATTGATGCCTTAAATAAGGCCGACATATATATACTACCATCTTATAATGAGGGTTTACCAATCTCCATTCTGGAGTCAATGTCATATGGCAGTGCAATTATCTCAACTAATGTCGGAGGTATTCCTGAAATCGTCAGAAATGAAGAGAATGGATTAATTATTGAACCGGGGAATCTGGATCAATTAGAACAGTCTCTTGGCTTTTTTCTTGAAAATCCGGAAGTTATTAAAGAATATGGAGCTATTTCGCAACAATTGGTAAAAGACTTTCTGCCTGATTCGGTAATTGGAAAATTGTCTGATATATATAAATCCTTGTTAACGAATGAATAAGCACTATCAGAAAAGCATCAGAGACAATCTACCTGAATCTCTTAAGTTTATTTTTTCTCCGTTTTTCCGGGGAAAATTATTAAAGAATAAATATTTCATTGAGTATTATAATCTCCTGAAAACGCGAGAAGGGTTAGACTCTGACAGCATTAAAGAATATCAGTTGGACCAGTTAAAAAGTCTTCTGATCTATTCGTATCAAAACGTGCCTTATTATCATGATTTATTCAGGCTTACTCAATTTGACCCTTATAAATTTAGCGATTTTCAGGATATGTCAAAATTGCCTTTCCTTACTAAGGACCTTGTTAGGGATAATTTTGACAAATTAATCTCCGCACAAACAATAAGAAACGGGTATTATACTGCCACAACCGGAGGAACTACAGGTAAACCTTTAAAAGTCTTGTTAGATTATGATTCGATTTTTAAGGAGATAGCCTTTATCTATTATTACAGAAGCAAATTGGGATATACCTTTAAGGATAAGCTGGTGACTTTCAGGGGAGTTGAATTTGACAGAAAGTTGTGGAAACTTAATCCTATGTATAATGAAATTATTCTTTCACCTTTCAAATTATCAAAAGAAACTCTGCAAAGATATGTTACAAAGATCAACGATTATAGACCTCAATATCTGAATGGTTATCTTTCATCAATATATTTTTTTGCCAGATTATTATCTGAGAATAAGATGACAATAAGAACAAAACTTAAAGGGATCTTCTTAATTTCTGAAAATATCGACGTTAAACAAAGGGAGTTTGTAGAGCAGTTCTTCAATGTAGGCTCTTCCACTTTTTATGGTCAGAGTGAAAGATGTATAATCGCTGAAGAAAAAGAAAAGAACAGGTATGCTTTTGATCCTTATTATGGATTCACTGAGCAGATTTTAATTGATAACAACACCTTTGAAATAGTCGGGACAGGTTTTTTGAACAGGATAATGCCTCTTATCAGGTACAAAATAAATGATATCTGTATACCTGATCATCATCTTTTTTCAATTGAAAGTATGCGAAGAAGTAGCCAGGGATTATATGGAAAAAATAATGAATTTTTTGGGCTGGCAGCATTAATTTTCCATAGTGATATTTTTAAGAATGTAACTAATTATCAGTTTATTCAGAGCAAAAAAGGTGAAGCAGATCTATTGATCATAGTCAATGATATGTTTAGATCATCGGATATTGAAAATATAAGGAGAGAAATCGATAGAAAGACAAATGGTGTCATCATTTTCAATATTAAAAAAGTTGATAGTCTAATATTCTCACACAGGGGGAAATTTGAAATGTTTATTTCAGATTTTAAGAATAATTAAGGCCATTTTTTAGACACATCAGTTTAATTAAGTAATCTTTTACTTGTTAATCTTTACAAAACAACTTTAAAAAATGAATAAGCACTTCCTGAAAAGCCTGAGGGATAATATGCCGGAGTTTATAAAATACATTGCAACTCCTGTATTCCGGAATAAGCTTATTAAAAATAAGGAGTTCCAAAAGTATTATGCCCTTCTGGAAAACAGGGACTTTTTGAGCACTGAGATAATAAAAGAATATCAATTTAACGAGTTAAAAAATATTCTGATATATTCATATCAGAATGTACCATACTATCGGGAGCTATTTAATAAAATTTCTTTTAATCCTCATAATTTTTCAGATTTTGAACAAATAAAGACTATCCCATTCCTTACACGTGAGATAATTAATAATAATTTTGATAGACTGATTTCCACTGGGAAAATTAAAAACGGATATTATACTGCCATAACCGGTGGAAGTACCGGATTACCATTGAAGTTACTGCTTGACTACGATTCTATTTTTAAAGAAAATGCATTTATATATTATTTCAGGAAGAAATTAGGTTATAAGTTTGGAGATAAACTTGCAACATTCAGAACGAATGAATACGGCAGCAGACTCTGGAAGTACAATCCCATGTACAACGAAATTATCTTTTTTCCTAGAAAATTATCCAAGGTTACTATTTTAAAAATTGTACAAAAATTTGAGAATTATAATCCTCTCTATTTAAATGGGTACCTGTCTGCAATCTGGTATTTTGCAAAATTGCTGGAGGAATACAAAATAAACCTTTCTATCAAATTTAATGGTATATTCCTCATATCTGAAAATTTAGACGATTCCCGTCGTACATTTATTGAACAATTCTTTAACACAAAAACCTTGACATTTTATGGCCATAGTGAAAGATGTGTTATTGCTGAGGAAATAACCCCAAACATTTACAAATTTGATCCTTATTACGGATATACTGAGAAGATTCAACTGGAGGATAATCAATTTTCGATAGTTGGAACCGGATTTTTAAATCATGTGATGCCATTTATAAGATATAGAACAGATGATATATGTTCATCTAATGGTCAATTTGATACAATTACAGGGAAACGAAACAGAACTTTAGGATTATATGGTAAAAATGATGAGTTCCTGCCAAGTACGGCCTGGGGACTTGAAGATCCAGTTTTCAAAAATATTACCACATATCAATTTATTCAGGGGGGAAAAGGCAAAGCTGAACTGCTGATAATTGTCAACAAGGATTACAAGATATCCGAATTGGAGGTCATTAAAAAAAAGATTAATCAACAGTGCAAAGGGATAATTGAAATAGAGGTTAAAATTGTTGAAAACCTGAATTTATCTCCTCGTGGAAAATATCAGATGTACATTTCCAATATTAGTCATGGTAATGCCTAGAATTCAATATAATTAATCGATTTCAGACTTTTTATATGAATAAATGGCTTATCAACAGGCTGAAGACAATGTCATTTGCAGAAATTTTCTTCAGGATAAAGCAATTTTTTAAAGGTTACAGGGAAGAAAAATTTGGATATGCAATAGAGTATATATCAAACGGCCTCCTATCGAATGGGAATATACTTAATATACCAGCTGATTTTGAAAAGAATTATGTAAATACCCTGAATGTGTTTGGTACTGATTTTAATTACAGCAAGCCAGAGGAGATCAACTGGCATGAAGATATTTTATCAGGGGAAGTTTTCCCCCACGCTTTTTACAGGAAAATAAATATCAGAGAAAATCCGAACCTGTCTGCAAAAATTGTATGGGAAATCAATCGTCTTCAGTTTCTTACAAACATATGTATAAGATATTCGGTTACAAAAAACAAGAGTGATTTGGACCTGTTTATTGAAATTAATAGATCATGGTCAACTCAGAATCCCTATTTAAAAGGCGTAAATTGGTATAGTAACATCGAAGTAAATATAAGATTAATTACATGGTTTCTGTGTTGGGAGATTCTAGATGCAGATAACTTAATTACAACAGATATCCATTTCAGACTTTTTGTTGAAAATGATTGGTTGCCATTGATTAACAAACACTGCCTCTATTCTTATGAAAATCCTTCAAGATACTCATCTTCAAATAACCACCTGATATCTGAATATGCAGGACTTTTCATTGCTTCTTCAAAGTGGGGATTCAAAGAATCAGAAAAATGGATAAAGTACGCGCAAAAAGGTCTGGAAAAAGAGATAGTCAAACAACATTCAGGAAATGGCATAAACAAAGAGGAAGCTGCAGAGTATATTCAGTTTATAACAGATTTCTTCCTTTTATCATATCTAGTAGGAGAAAAGACAAACAGGCCTTTTTCAAAAGGATACAAACAACAACTATATAAAATCTTCTGCTATATTTACAGTTTTCTTGACTGCAATGGGAATTTTCCAAAATATGGAGACGAAGATGACGGAAAATGTTTCATTCTTGATTTTAATGAAAAATTTAACAATTTCAAATCTTTGTTAACATCCGGTGCCATAATATTTAACGATCAGTTGCTTAAGTCAAAAAGTAACGGGTTTGATACCAAGAATCATTTTTTATTTGGTAATTCAGGTAAATCGGTATTTGAGACTATCCCTGATACAGTAAGCAATGAAAATTCAAAATTCTTCAGAGATGAAGGTCACTTTATTTTCAGGAAAAAGGATAATGAGAAAGAAATCTATATGCACTTTGATGCAGCGCCTCTTGGATTTCTTTCAATAGCTGCTCATGGACATGCTGATGCTCTATCCTTTATCTTACATGTTGACGGACAACCGGTATTCATTGATTCCGGAACTTATACATATCATACAGAACCGGAATGGCGTAGCTATTTTATCGGTACTCTGGCTCATAATACGATCAGGATTAATGAGAAAGATCAGGCTGTAAACGGTGGACCAACATTATGGATAAAACATTATAAAACAAGTGTTATTGATCTGGAAACAGATGAAGATATTGACCGTATTACAGCAACGCATGACGGGTATAAAAAAGAAAATGCCCAACATATCCGTGAAATCGTGTTTGACAAACTAAAAAGTGAATTTCTGATTTCAGATACTATAATTGTTGTAGGTAAAAAATCAGTGCTGGTTGAAATACCTTTTCATATTCATCCTGATTTTACAGTCACCCGATCATCTGGTAATCATTATCAGCTCTCCAAAGATCCTGTCAGGAACATTGTTTTTTTTGTTGACGCAAAACTTAATCCGGTCATTGTTAAGGGACAACAGGAGCCTCAGATTTTAGGTTGGTATTCCAAATCATTTTTAAAAAAAGAAGCCACAAACGTCATTTATTGCAGAACACAAATTGATTGTACAAATACCTTTAAATTTATAATTAAAATTATTTGATATGAATATTAGTATTTTCGGACTTGGTTATGTAGGCTGTGTAAGTCTGGGTTGTCTGGCAAAAAATGGGCATAATGTAATTGGTGTGGATATAAGCCAGGTTAAAGTGGACCAAATCAACTCAGGGCATGCTACTATTATCGAAAAAGACATTGACAGAATAATGTGTGAACAAAAAGCTGCAGGCCGCATCATAGCTACTACTGAAACGCATATTGCAGTTACAGGATCTGATATTTCCATTGTTGCGGTCGGTACACCAAGTACTGACAAGGGCCATTTGAATCTGCAACATATTTTTCAGGTGGCCGACAATATTGGTGAAGCATTAAAACTAAAAAATACTTTTCATATTATTGCAGTTAGATCAACTATAATGCCCGGGGCATGTGATAAATTTGCAGGTATTGTAGCAAAGGTATCTGGTAAAAAACGTAATGTGGACTTCGCTATAGTTGATAATCCTGAGTTTTTAAGAGAGGGTACTGCCGTATCTGATTATTTCAATCCTCCACTTACGCTAATAGGTTCGGACAATAAAGACGCTGCTGAAAAAGTTGCTGACTTATATCGTCAACTTCCCGGAGAGATTATAATAACCAGTCTGAAAGTTGCCGAAATTATGAAGTACATTAATAACACATTTCATGCACTTAAAATTTCATTTAGTAATGAAGTTGGTAATATTTGTTCTGAAGTTGGAATCGATTCCCATGAGGTTATGGATATTTTCTGCAAGGATAAGCAGCTGAATATATCTACCTATTATTTCAAGCCCGGCTTTGCTTACGGGGGATCATGCCTGCCTAAAGACCTGAAGGGGCTTCAGACTCTGGCTCATGATCTTTATATCGATGTTCCTGTGATTGATAGCATTCATAAAGCAAATGATCTTCAGATTCAGCGGGCTATTAAACTCATCTATAAATATTGGGACAAAAAACTTGGATTTCTTGGCCTGAGCTTTAAAGCAGGTACAGATGATCTGAGAAATAGTCCGGCTGTGTCTGTCATAGAGGCTCTGTTAGGTAAAGGATGCGATCTTGCAATATATGATAAAAATATTAACCTGGCCGTGTTGACCGGGAAAAACAAAGAGTATATAAATTCAAGAATTCCTCACTTGTCGAATCTTCTTACTAACGATCCTGTCAAGTTAATTAAAGATTGTGATGTGATCATAATCAATACAAAAGAACCTGAATTTCTTAAACTTATCGAAAATTTTTATGATAAGACAATAATCGATTTTGTACGTCTTGATGAATCGTTGCTTTCAAAGAAAAACTACATCGGAATAAACTGGTAGATATGGCTGCATTTCAAAATAAGCATATTCTTATAATAGTTGAGAACCTGCCTGTCCCTTTTGACAGGAGGGTCTGGCAGGAAGCCAATACTCTCAAAGATAATGGCGCTAAGGTAAGTATCATTTGTCCTAAAATGAAGGGATTTAATGCTTCCTATGAAATTATAAACGGAATTGAGATTTATCGCCACCCTAATCCTTTTGAAGCGCAGGGTGCGCTGGGATATTTCATGGAATATAGTATTGCTCTATTCTGGGAGTTTTGTCTTAGCTGGAAAATCTATTTCAGAAAACGATTTCAGGTTATCCATGGCTGCAACCCTCCTGATCTGATTTTTCTGGTAGCATTATGGTTCAAGTTGCTGGGAGTAAAATTCGTCTTTGACCATCATGATATTAACCCTGAACTATTTATCGCCAAATTTAACAGAAAAGGATTCTTCTATAGGCTGGTACTTATTCTTGAAAAACTGACATTCAGAAATGCTGATTATTGTATTTCTACGAATGAGTCTTATAAGGAAATAGCTATGCGAAGGGGGAAAGTGCCTGCTGACAGGATTCAGGTGGTAAGGAGTGGACCAAATCTGGCACGGTTAACTCTTAAACAACCTGATAGCCAATATTTAAAAGGAAAAAAATATCTGGTTGGTTATGTCGGTGTTATGGGTGAACAGGAAAGTATTGATCTTCTGCTTCAAAGTGCTAAACATATTGTTTCTGTCCGTAAGGATATTCAATTCGCAATAATCGGCGAGGGAACAAGCCTGAATAAAATGAAACATTTATCAACTGAACTGGGACTTGATGGTTTTATTGATTTTTATGGAAGGGTTTCCGATGAATTATTGACAGCCATATTAAATTCGGCTGATGTCTGTGTTAATCCGGATAAGGTAAATGAAATGAATAATCTTTCCACTATGAACAAGATTATGGAATATATGGCCCTGAAGAAACCTATTGTTCAATTTGATTTGAAGGAGGGTAGATTTACTGCTCAGGAAGCATCTCTTTATGCAGAAAATGGCAGTACTGTAGATTTTGCTGAGAAAATTATGCAACTGATTGATAACACTGAACTTAGAACAAAGATGGGAGAATTTGCATTCAAGAGGGTAATAAATGAACTCTCATGGGAATATGAAAGTGTAAAACTGGTCAAATTCTACAAAATGGTCTTTTTTAATGAAAAGATTTGAATTACCTATTGTATGAAGAATTCATCAGACATTATAAATGGCATGACTAAAAACATTAATGGTAAAAGATAATTTAAATATTCTTGTTTTTACACGGGACTTTCCTGTTGGACTCGCCTGTACCAAAAGAATTCAGCATTTGTTGGAGTATCTATTACTTCAGGGAATAAACATCAATGTCCTCTCACTCAGAAGCAAAAACAAGCAACCCGCAATAAAAGGTACTTACCTGGGGCTAAACTATTTAAATATTGGTTTAGCCACTGATATGAAGTTCCTGCATTTTCACAAGGTGATCCTTTACTATTTAAGAGTTTTCCGTGCAATCTTCCATTATAAAAAAAAGAAAAATGTAAATATTGTTTATTGTGCGGGTGGCATTAATATAGAAAATATTCTTTTTATCGGGTTGGCTAAATTATTAAGATACAAACTTGTTTTCGCCATCGAAGAAGACTATAATCACTTTGAAGGTAAGATAAAGATGATTTCAAAGTTCAAATTATGGACTATAAATAAGCTGGATTTTCTTAATTATCATTGGGCAGCCGCAATTGTTGTTATATCGAGTTATTTACTGGATAAATATCAAAAGAGCACAAATAAGCCAGTTGTTCTTATACCAATTACAGCAAAGATTAATTTCAATAAAGATAAAAATGGATTTAATAATCCGTTACAGATAGTATATGCAGGCACATTTGCCGATAAGGACGGAGTCAACGATATCATTAAAGGTTTTATTGATTTTAATAAAGATTATTATTCTGCACAGCTAATTCTGACCGGTAAAAGTGAAGAACAAATCTTATATCAGGAGAAATATAAAAATCACGAAAATGTCATTTTCAAAGGTTATGTACCTGAACAGGAATTTTACCCTCTTCTTAAAAACGCGGATGTATTGTGCATGTGTAGAACGGAATCGGGTTTTGCTAATGCAGGATTCCCTTTTAAATTAGGTGAATATCTGGCAACCGGCAATCCTGTAGTTTCTACTAAAGTCAGTGATGTCGAAACTTACCTGACTCCGGCTGACGCTTATTTAATAGATCCAAATAGTCCTCAGCAAATAACCAGTTCATTAAATGAAATAGTGTCACATCCGGAAGCGGCAAGAAAAATCGGACTTAATGGATTGAAGAAATGTGAAGAGTATTTTTCCCTGGAAACAAATGGGAAGATACTGTATGATCTTTTAATTAAAATTTCAGGAGCTCAAAACGATTGATTGGAATTAGTTCTATTTAATGGAAAGACTTATCATACTTACGGATAGTGATTCACGATTTCTGGTTTCCATGCCAGATCTGAAAAATTACACATCAATGGATGTTGACAAAATCAAGAGGTATTTTGAAACATTAAAATTTGATGTGAATGTTTTAAAGTTTTATGAACTTGATCTGACAAAAAATTATTCCGGCGTGTTTATTTTGTATCAAACATCCGAAACACCCGGTGCATTTTATAAAAAGTATATTGAGGATATTATTTTTTTTCTCGAGAAACAGGGTGCAATCGTTTTACCCAAATATGAGTATCTGAAAGCTCATCATAACAAAGTTTATATGGAGATGATGAGAATGGGCTTTTCAGATGTTTCGCTTAAAACAATAAAAAGCATATGTTTTGGTTCATGGAAAGACGCACAGTCTTTTGAACCGGATTTCCCGGTTGTCATAAAATTGGCGTCCGGAGCCGGAAGTTCCGGAGTGTTTCTTCTCAGGAATAAAAATGATTATTATAAGTGTCTTAAACAAAAAGGAGGGCTGATTTATTCTGATAATTTGGTGACATTATTTACTTCTTATGTTAAGAATGTTATTAAAAATCTGAAAAAATATTTCTCCCCTGGAGACTCCGGATACTTGAAAAATATTACACCAGTATTTAGTAAATCACTTGTAATACAGACATTTATAAACGGCTTAAAGGGCGATTTTAAAGTCTTAATATTTGGGAATAAATATTATACCTTATATCGTAAAAACAGAGATAATGATTTCCGGGCAAGTGGTAGCGGAAAACTTTTTGAAGTTCCGGAGAACGAGCATGAAGTACTACTCAATTATGCCAGGAAGGTTACTTTCGAAATAGATTTCCCAATTTTAGGAGTCGATATCGGGTATGATGGATATAAATATCATTTACTTGAGTTCCAAATGACCCATATTGGTCCTTATACGTTACAGTCTTCGAAATTCTGGCATGAATATCATGATGGGAAATGGATCAGAGTTGATGGAGTTTCAGATTTAGAAGAGGAGTTTTGCAGGTCTATTCACGAATTCATAAGTAAGAAACATTGAAGGTTTAGTTTTAATCTATACCATTTTGGTTACTGAAAAACAATAATTTATGCCCGACAGGATATTTATTACAGGTGCTGCAGGTTTTATAGGTTCAAATCTGGTAGATTCTTTATTGACAGCAGGGAAACAGATAATGGGAATCGACAACTTTGATCCATTTTACAACAGAGTAATAAAGGAAAATAATATAAAAGATGCTCTTAAGAATCCCAGGTTTAGTTTTATAGAAGGTGATGTCAGAGATCCTATTTTTATAGATGATTGTCTAACCAAATTCAGGCCTGAAATTATTGTTCATCTGGCAGCTAAAGCCGGGGTTCGTCCATCCATTGTGAATCCTCTGGAATATTTTGATGTAAATGTTATTGGTACTTTGAACCTCCTTGAGGTCATGAAGAAAAGTGATATAAAAAAGATGATTTTTGCATCATCTTCGTCAGTTTATGGAAACAATACCAAATTTCCTTTTTCTGAATCAGATAATGTTGATTATCCTATTTCTCCTTATGCAGCATCAAAAAAAGCAGGAGAGTTACTTTGTCATACATACCATCATCTTTATAAATTCGATATTTTCTGCCTGCGCTTTTTTACAGTCTATGGGCCACGACAAAGGCCTGATCTGGCCATAAATAAATTTACCAGGGCATTATTAAATGAGGAAGATATTTTTTTATACGGGGATGGTTCAACAAGCCGCGATTATACACATATTGATGATATTATACTGGGTATTAAAGGGGCTATTGACAATCTGAAAGATTATGAAATTATTAATCTGGGAGAATCTAATGGAATCTCATTAATAAATCTTGTATCGATTTTAGAAAAATACTCAAAAAGAAAGGCTAAACTTACTTATTTGCCAATGCAGGAAGGCGATGTAATTCTGACATTTGCAGATATAAGCAAAGCGAAGAAATTGGTTAATTATATGCCCAAGATGGATATTGAAACTGGAATAAAGAACTATGTTAATGGGTTGAAAGACAAAAAGTAGCATCTTAGAAATGCTATTTTCACTGATAAAAAAACGTAAATTATTTAATTATTATGCTGTAACCGGGTGCCTGATAAATTCTTATATAAAATAGTATAAAAATTCCAAATGCAGAATATCGCAATATTTTGTAAAACACTTTTAAAAGGAGGCGCTGAAAAACAGGCATTAATCCTGTTAAAATTATTGTCTGAAGATAACAAAAATGTAATATTGATAAATTGGAGCAGAGATAAAGTTGATCCTGAGCATTTGACATATATTGATAACAATTCATTAAAATATTTTGCACTTAAAGGAAATTGGCTGACAAAGTATTTTCATTTTTTAAAAATCGTTAGGGCGGAAAAAATATCCATAGTTCTTTCCTACCTGACGTTAGTAAATTTTATTGCAGGAACAAGTAAGCTTTTTTTGAAGGACGTTACAGTAGTCGGTGGTATCAGAAATGAAAGACTGCCTTATTATAAATTTTTATTTGAAAGATGGGTTCATAATAATTTGAACAATGCTTCAGTTTTCAATAATTTTTCCGCTAAACAAAAATTTGAAGATAGAGGATTTAATCCCGATAAAATTTTTGTGATACATAATGCAATAGAAAGCAACCAGCTATTTACTCGTACCGGTGAACGACTATCAGACATCAGGATTGTAACCATCTCTCGTTTTGTAGAACAAAAAGACTTCAGAACTGCATTAAACTCAATTAAGAAGTTAATTGAAAGGAATAATAACAAAGCTATAAGTTATTATTTAGTAGGATATGGTCCCCTGGAACAGGAAATCAGATCAATGGCAGAGAATCTGAATATTATGAACAGGATTAAAATTTTCATTAATCCGGCCAACATTCCTGATATTCTAAACGAATGTGATATTTATTTGAGTACTTCACTTTTTGAAGGTTTGTCTAACTCAATAATGGAGGCCATGGTTGCCGGATTACCGGTTATTGCTACTGATGTTGGAGATAACAAATACCTCGTTAAAGACGGTTTTAACGGATATCTTGTTCCTTGCCGAGATAAAAATATGATAGTAACAAAATTAGAATACCTGATGGAATCCCGTGAGGCAAGGAATGAGTTTGGATATAATAGTCGTAGCATTATAGAAAAAGAGTTTTCCAAGGAAAAACTATTGCAGAACTATCTTGAATTATTTTCTAAAGTGCAACCATCATTATCTTAAGGTTTAGAAATTCAAAAAATAAAATAATGAAAATTGGAGTAATTGGGACAAGAGGATTTCCGGAAATTCAGGGTGGATTGGAAACCCACTGTATGGAGCTATATCCACGGATTGCATCCATGGATGATAATGAAGTGACAATATACAGAAGAACCCCGTATCTCAATGCCGGAAACAAAAACGCCATTTATAAAAATGTCAGGTTTGTCGATTTTCGTGTTCCAAAAAATAAATATTTTGAAACCTTTTTACATTCCTTCTTCTCGACCCTTCATGCATTATTTCAGGGTTATGATATTGTTCACTTTCATAATGCTGGGCCCGGATTTTTCATTCCACTGATGAGACTCACCAATGCTAAAATAGTCCTTACCTATCATAATATTAGTTATACACAAAAAAAATGGAACGGTTTTGCAAAACAATTTCTTAAATGGTCAGAGAAAATAAGCATAAAGAATGCTGATTTTATTATATTTATTTCACAAGTAGTTGAATCTATAATAGTTAAAAAATATTCTATTAACAAATATAAACTTATTTTTAATGGTGTCAATTTACCTGTAATATCTACAAGAACAGATTATATTGAATCACTGGGTTTAGAAAAACAAAAATACGTTCTTGCCGTTGGCCGATATCTGGAAGAGAAAGGTTTTGATTATCTTATCAGAGCATTCAGGAAGACAAATATTAAGGATTATAAATTAGTCCTTGTCGGGGATACTGACTACCCAACAAATTATTCAGACAGACTAAAATTATTTGCCAGGGAGAATAATGTAATTCTTACTGGGTTTATAAAAGGGGAATATCTGAATCAGATTTATTCCCATGCCAGCTTGTTTATTATGCCTTCTTTCGAGGAAGGTCTTCCAATTGCATTGCTTGAAGCTATGAGCTTTAAGCTGAATGTATTGGCAAGTGATATACCTGCACATTTGCAGATTGGGCTAATGGAAAATGATTATTTCAAAGTTGGTGATGAAGATACTCTAAAGATCAGTATTTTAGCTAAATTGTCAAAATTTGAGGAACGCGACTATGGAGATATTCTAACCACAAAATTTATGTGGGATTCGATAGCAATAGAAACAAATAAGGTTTATAAGGAAACAACTATTTAATTGATCCGTAATAATTATTAACTGATTTATCCAAAACCAAAAGTTTTCCTACTTATTAATGAATGCTTTAACTGCTTTATTTATAATAAGTTGAATTGAATGATGGACAGTCAAAATAAAATGAAAAAGATCATATTTCTTCATCATAGTGTTGGTAAAAAAATATGGCTTGGCCGTACCAACAGGTACATACATAAACTAACCCAAAAAAATGACATTCAGCCATTCTTTAAAAAATATAATAAAAAGAATAAAACCAGGTATTCGATAACTGAACTTACTTTTCCGAAAACAGCTCCCTATGGCTGGAAAAACTATCCATACGATTATTATAATATCTGGGTTAAAAATGCCGGGCATGCACCATTCAATGATGAACCAACATTAGAAATTCTTACCAGGGAATACGACGTAATAATTTTTAAACATTGTTATCCTGTCAGTAACATCTTGGCAGACAGAGGTACTCCTGATATTGACTCGGAAGAAAAACGGCTTGAAAATTATAAATTGCAGTATACTGCCTTGAAAAGCAAAATGCATGAGTTCCCGGATACTAAATTTATTGTCTGGACACCGTCAGTATTAAATAAAAACCAGATAACAGAGGATGAAGCTGAAAGGACATATCAATTTTATAAATGGATAATAGATGAATGGGACGAAAAAGGAGACAATATTTTTGTATGGGATTTTTATAACTATGAAACTGAAGGAGGAAAGTACTTGTTGGATAAATTTTCAGACGGGCCATTAAATTCACACCCAAACAGAAAGTTTTCTTCGAGGGTATCACCTTTGTTATGTCAGTTCATTATTGATGTCATCGAATCTGTTAACAACTAGTGAATTAATTCTATTATTAAAATTATGGGTTTTATTAAAAATATTTGGGATTCTGTTTATAAACTGATAATGTTAAAAGCAAGTTATGAACGAAGGAATAATTATTTACGCAAACAGGGAGTAAGGATAGGACGGGGTTGCAGGATTCTCACTGTCTCCTTTTCAACAGAACCATATCTGGTAGAAATTGGTGACGGAGCAAGAATTTCAACGGGCACCTTGTTTATTACTCATGATGGATCTGTGAATTGCTTCCCCGGAGATGTTGACGGTGGAATATTTGGCAAAATAAAAGTAGGCAATAATGTTTTCATCGGGAACAATAGTATAATTCTTTTAAATACCACTATTGGAGATAATTGTATTATTGGTGCAGGCAGTGTCGTGCGCGGACAATTCCCTGATGATTCTGTAATTGTAGGAAATCCGGCAAAAGTATTAATGAAAACCAGTGTGCAGAAAATGCTTTTTAATATGAGTCCGGGTCTGGTAAAAACCAATAATACCACTACTGCCCAGAAGGACGCATTAGTTAAAAAACATTTTGGAATAGAATAATATTTTTAATCGGTTATTAAGCATTATCCGGGCTAGTGTAAAGATCAGGTTTTGGATTGAACTGGTTTTGTTATTGTTTGGGGAATCAATATCGGATCAAATGTACGGATTGCTCCTGATGCGTTTGTTTGTTTTTAAGTTACTGTTTTATGATAAAGTTAAATGAAACACTGATGACTGATCGACCGTATAAAGGGATATTGTAATTGTATTTTTTTCAGATATTAGTATAATGTGGTATTCAAAAATATTATTGCGAATTCAATAAAGTGAATAAGTTATACGTTTACAGGAATAAACCTATTTATCACTGGTTTTGACCTGTTAATCAAAAAAATATTGCATTGACAAAAATATACTCTTTATTTGCTTCCCTAAGTTACTTTATCATCGTTGAAGAATGACTATTTTCAAAATGTTTTCGGTTTTCGCAATTCTTTTGTTTTTTGAAGTATACACAATATCTAAGATAATTAATTAATAATAGTTAGTATGAAAAGAATAGTACCAATTTTAGTATGTCTTGTATTTGGACTTGCAATGTTTTATAGTTGCAAAAAAGATCCTGTGGCACCCACAGTAACTACCAGCGCTGTAACAAACATTACGATAACCTCTGCTACAAGTGGTGGTACAGTAACCAAAGATGGCGGAGCAACTGTTTCAGCCCGTGGAATTTGCTGGGGCTCTTCAGAGAACCCTTCACTATCTGATTCACATACATCAGATGCTAACGGAGTTGGTAGTTTTATAAGCGACCTGACTAACCTGACTCCGAATACCATGTATCATATCAGGGCTTATGCTACAAACAAAGCTGGTACAGCATATGGAACTGACATTTCATTTTCAACTACAGCTCAACTGGTTCCAAGTCTTGCAACTTCCGTAATGACTTTAATTGCTCAAACAACCGCGGTATCTGGTGGAAATATCACAGCAGATGGCAATGCTGCCATAACCGCAAAAGGTGTTTGTTGGGCAACAACAGCAATCCCGACAATCAACAATTCCTTTACAACAGATGGAACAGGAATTGGAAGTTTCATAAGTACTCTGACCGGATTACTGCCAGGTACAGTCTACTATATACGTGCCTATGCAACAAATAGTGTGGGTACTGCATATGGTGATGAGCTCACATTTACAACAACCGCATTAGGTTTGCCAGTGCTGACAACAGCTTCAATTACATCAATTACCCAGACCACTGCAGTTTCAGGCGGTAACATTACTTCTGATGGTGGTGCACCTGTCACAGTCAGAGGTATTTGCTGGGCAACCACTACGGGTCCGACAACAACCGGTTCTAAAACTTCAAACGGCACAGGAACTGGAATTTACACAAGTAATATTACAGGTTTAACTCCTGGTACAATATACTACGTTCGTGCATACGCTGCCAACTCTGTCGGAACAGCCTATGGAAATGAAATTTCATTTAGTGCAATTTCTGTATCGTTACCTACTCTTACTACTGCTCCAATGTCATCTGTTACAGCAACAACTGCAGTTTCAGGGGGGAATGTACTCACTAACGGAGGCGGAACTGTTACAGGACGTGGAGTTTGCTATTCATTAACCGCAAATCCTACAATATCAGATCCTAACACAAGTGATGGAACTGGGACTGGTGCTTTTGTCAGCAATCTTACAGGGTTGACGCCGGGTGCAACATATCATATACGCGCATATGCAGTTAACGCTGGAGGACCCGCTTATGGAAACGAGATTATATTTACAGCTCTTGCAACTCTTCCGACAGTTACGACCACAACCGCATCAGCAATTTTACAGACGACAGCAACAGCCGGAGGAAATGTAACATATGATGGAGGTGGAACGATCTCAGCAAGAGGTACCTGCTGGGCCATAACTGCTGCTCCTACCACAAATAATTTTAAAACTACAGAAACAGGAGGAACCGGAAGCTTTGTTAGTAGTCTGACAGAATTGTTGCCAGGTACAACTTATCACTATCGTGCGTATGTAACTAACGGTATAGGTACTTCTTATGGAACTGAGTACACATTCACAACCCTTATTGCTCTTCCAACTGTGACAACCACCGCAGCTACATCGGTTTCTCAGCTGACTGCAGTTGCAGGAGGAAATGTAACCACAGCAGGTGGAGGAACAGTCACAGCAAGAGGTATTTGCTATGCGACAACTGCTAATCCAACCATAGCTAATTCTAAAACTTTAGATGGATCAGGAACCGGAGTTTTCGTAAGCAATTTAAGCAACCTGTTGGCAGGTACCTTGTATCATATTCGCGCATATGCAACTAATAGTGCAGGTACTTCATATGGAACCGACTTAACATTCACAACCGTTAATCCGACACCTCCGGTACTTACAACAGCCGCAGTTACTTCAATTACTAATATTGCTGCAGTGTCTGGAGGAAGCATTACATCTGATGGTAATGGAATCATCACCGCTAAAGGAGTTTGCTGGGCATTAACTTCGGGTCCCAATCTGACCAATTCTAAAACAAATGATGGTTCAGGAACTTCGAGTTTTGTAAGTAATCTTGGTCCACTATTACCAGCTACTACCTATTATGTACGTGCATATGCTACCAACAGTTTGGGAGTCACAGCTTACGGAAATGAGCGGAGCTTTAATACTAAGGTCGCTGACGGTGATGGTAATCTTTATAATTATGTCGTAATTGGTACACAAACATGGTTGACAGAGAACCTGAAGACTACTTCATACAGTAATGGTGTTTCTATAGGAACGACTGCTACCCCGACAACAGATATATCAGCCGAACTTACACCCAAATACCAATGGCCCGTTGACGGTAACGAAAGTAATGTAGCTATCTATGGCAGATTTTATACATGGTATGCTGTTACTGATGCAAGAAACGTATGCCCAACTGGATGGCATGTACCAACTGATGGAGAATTGGAAACACTAAAAACTACAGTCGGAGGTGAACCTGTCGCAGGAGGAAAATTAAAAGAAATGGGCTTAACTCATTGGCAAACTCCAAATACCGGTGCAACTGATGATTATGGTTTTACTGCGCTTCCAAGTGGTTATCGTCTACCAACCGGAGGATTTATAAGTTTTGGCTTTAGTTTCTACATTTGGAGTTCCGAAGTAGACCCACTCACTCCTACTTTCCCTTGGGGCCAGGGCGCAAAATATAATGATGCTGTTTTGCTTCGAGGTGGTTATCCTGCCAGCGATGGTGTTGCTGTCCGGTGTATTAAAAATTGACTCATTAATAAAGACAAGTGATAAAAATATCAGCTTACACTATTAAATAATGTAATATTGGATTTTAAGTAAAAACACTTCATCAGGATGTAAAAATCAAAGAGGGTGTCACAAAAGGGCACCTTCTTTTTTTTTATGATGTTCATTTCTTTTGCTTCTCCAAAAAAAACGAACCAAAGAAAAGTAGCCCGGTAAAGACAACCTTGCCCTTTTTGTCCGCTCGCTACACAAGGCCATAATGGCGCCACCAAAAAGGGCGAGGTTCGCACCTTTTCCGGTTTGCCAGCGCACCTTCTAAAGCCTTTAAATTGTTGATAGCTAGTGAAAAGAAGAACGACAAACAGGAAGTTCTTAGGTTTTGGCTTTTACTATATTGATGGAGTACTAGAATAAGAGTTCACTCAAGAACACTTAAAAGGTTAAAGGCAAAACTGAAAGAACTGACAGGAAGAAGACATAGGTATTAGTATGGAAGCAAGAGTTAACAAACACAATCAGACCATACAAGGTTGGGTTACCTATCAAAAATTGCCAACATGCGGACACATTGCCTAAAGACCGATAAATGGATGCGAGGCAGGTTACGCATGTGTTATTGGAAGGAATGGAAGAAAAATTGGTTATGTAGATTAACTAAACCTGCGAGCTCGCCGAAGGCAAATGAACCAAAGAAAAGGAGCTCGGAAAAGACAACCTTGCCCTTTTTGTCCACCAGCTAATTCTTATAAAATATTTATTTCGTCGAATCTTTTGTTAAAATACACTAAAAATATTATAAATAGTATGAACAGTTACAGAGCCAGAGTCAAGAAGAACTCCAAAAACACTGATGCTAACATGAAATATAAAAAACAAGCTAAGTATATAAACAATTTTTGAAGGACTGAATTTTTTTTCAAAGAACTCAATTACAAACAAATAGAATAAAGGGAACAGTGAAAAAAACATACGCAATGGATATCCGTAAGTCAATGTCGAATTGTGTAAATACCCAGCTGCAATATAACCTAAAGCGGCTAATGTCCAGCCAATAATAAACTCATGGACATTCTCTAATTTACCTTTTTTCAGATAATAAATGGCTGGAATAAATATTAACCAACTAATATTAAATGCCAACCCTAACTTAACGAGAGAATCAAGAATATATTTAGGATTAATTAAAGCTGAAAAAACAAAGGAAATCTTTGGAATATGTGTATTATATATCTGGGAATAAATCGAATGAGGTATTTTAGCGATGATAAAAACTGAAAATAACAAAACGACCAATGGTAGATATTCCCAACGATATAATCTTCGTTTTACCGTAATATAAGCAAGAAAAACAAACACGAACAATGCTGTTTCGCGGGTTAAAAATGATAATACTTGTATTATAAATAATAAGAAAATATTTAAGTATAACCTCCAATCTTTGTAATACAAATAATTCTTATTGCTTTCCAGTCCTTTTCTTTCAATCTGACAGATGAGATTATATACCAAATAGCATGTTCCAAATGCAAATGCTAATCCAATTGTTTCAGTTAGAATGTGATATCCCCAATCCATCTGAGAGAATGCAGTTAGAAATAGAAGAGACGGGAACCATGAATATTTAATTAGAGGATAAAAGCTGTTAACTATGAGAAAAAACAAATAAGCAATAAAAACTGCCGCTAGGATATTAATTATACTGAAAGCAGCTCGATAATTATTGTTCAGGACATAATGACCCAATAATCCTGCACAAAAAGGCAATAGTGGACGGTTGTAATGATGTGCAGCACCCGTAAGAAAGTAATGATTGAATTCTGCTTTTTGACCCACAAAAACTTGGGCCATGTCTAAATAGAAATCCGAATCAGACAGTACTGACAAATTGTTCTCACGATTGCCAAATCGTAATAATGAACTTAATACGGCGACTAACGTAAAAAGAATCAGTATTTTAATTTTCATTTTTTAAGATATTATTGCAACTTCCTAATCTTCAACCAGTATATTAATATAGCATGGAAATCGAAGTTTAAATGATTACTTTTTATTTCAGACCTTAAGAACTTTTTCCCCTAATGAGAATCTACATAATAAATATTTAAAAGGTCTGAAATATATGAATATCTATAGGTGGTTTTTACAATAATCAACTTCCCTTTTGTCATGAATTATAGATTAATTAATTTTTCAACTAAAAATGGGAAAATTTAAGTATGATTTATATTTTGTGATCATGTTTTTCTTTGTAGTAAATGCAATTCATATTCAAAATGATGAATTCGTACTATTGTATCTAGTATAATCCCAATAGTAATTGAAAGAACTGCTAGAATTTCAAGACCAGTTGCTAAAATTGCCAGAGGAACATGCGAAACAAAATGGGTATTTGCAAATTCGATAACAACAGGTAATCCTGCAAAAAGGCCACAAATTAAAAATGATAGCGAAACCAATGAAAAGAATATTAGTGGTTTATAATATCTGAAGATTTGATAAATAGTACTTATTATTTTTACTCCATCTTTATAAGTATTTATTTTGGAGTAACTGCCCTCAGGTCTTTCTTTATATTCTATTGGCTTCTCAATAATTTTAAAACGTTTATCAAGTGAATGAAGTGTAATTTCAGTTTCTAATTCAAAACCGCTTGTCAAAACTGGAAAATTTTTAACAAATCTTCTGTTAAAAACTCTATAACCAGATAGAATATCATTTAATTTCGAATGAAATAATAAATTAATTAGCCAACGTACAAAAGAATTTCCAAAATTATGAAACGACCTTCGTGTTTCACGTTTATAAGCCCCTGATCTATGTCTGTCACCTACTGTCATATCGGCTTGCCCTTCAATAACAGGTTGCAAAAGATTAGAAATATCTTTCCCTTTGTAAGTATTATCACCATCAACCATTATATATATGTCTGCTTCAATTTGACTAAATGCCTTCCTGACTGCATTTGCTTTTCCTTGCCTTGTTTCAAATAAGATCTCGCCATTAAGATTTTTCTCTTTATAAATTTTTGCTGCTACCTCAACAGTTTTGTCATTTGAATTATTGTCGATGACATAGAAATATGCATCAGGTACATAAAAGTGAAAATCTAATAGTGTTTCTTCAATCGTTATTTCTTCATTGTAAACTGGTATAATTAGTGCAGTTTTCGCCATTTTGTTTGCAATTACTTAGCTTAACGTGGGTTTTAAAAATTCATTTTCTCTATATTGATTCAAGAGAAATCGCATAACCCGTAAATCAAATTTCTTTAATCATCATAAAACTACAATATTTTCTCGAATATCTGTGTAAAAAATATTTTACTATATAGTCGATCATTAAAAAACAGTTAAGTATTGATTATTATAACTCATTAATAATCGTAAAGACTTCACTGCATTAGCGTCCGAGTTGGATATAAGTGTTGATCTGATTTATCGTTGGAGACGGGAAGCTTTAGCAAATGAGGGTGCAAGCTTCCCGGACCAGGGGAACAAAACAATGACAGAGGAACAAAAGGAGATAGCCAGGTTAAAGAAAGAACCCCGTGATGCCCAGTCAGAACGATATATCCTAAAACCCCTTAGAGTAAATCCAACAGGTACATGTTATGAATTTTATCGTTCTTACCAGCTCTGTTTTTGAATGCTTTTGAGTAATGTGTCGGCAAAAATTTTACCGCCATGTTCATTTAAGTGATCCGGATCGTGAAAATAATCATCATTATTCCTGTAAATAGTTGTAAAATCAAATACTCTGAAACCTTTGTTTTTAACAAGACTGTCAGCATTAAAGCTTTTCCCTCTAATTAAGGAGTAGTAATAATGAGATGACGGAAATTTTATACCAATCAATTCAATCTTGTTAGATCGGCATAAAGAAATTATTTTCTCAAGTGCAGAGACTAAGTCTTCTGAACGGTACTTATCCTGAAACAGGCTGCCAGCTCTGAAATTGGCCAGATTGAGTTTTTCCTGTTCATTTAATTCATTCCATGGTTTATTATAATCCTTCTTACCTGTTTTTTGCTTATATTTTTCTGTGATTTTAGCCTTCATGATATCACGGCTTTTGGGATTAAAGAAAAAGATATACCTTTTCAGGTATCTGTCTTTTATAAAGTCAAATTTATGGTCAAAGTCTTCTGGTGAGGTATAGACTACCGACCTGTCCAGATTATTTGCTATTTCCCTGTACCTTGATAAAGTGTAATCATCAACAGTCAGAATGACCCTGTTTACTTTAGTGTTCCTTATAAGAAATCTTAATTTTCTGAGCATATCAAAGTATGAATCACTCTCGCAGGAAAAATTAAAAACTCCATTTTCATTAATAAAATCCTTTAAAGCCTTTCCATGAGAATCTGCGAGCAAATATGAATTGTAATTCAAACTAACTTCAGAGTAATCTTTAAAATAAGCCTTTCCAACAATTAAGCTGATAAGGGCATTAATAAATACTAGTAAGAATAAAAAGAATAAGATATTGAAAATAAATTTTTTCATTTTTAAAACTGGAAATAAATGAATTCTATTGTTTCATTAAAATTACCTAAGAAATATATGCCAAGTATAATTACAAAATAAAACATCCATCTTAATGGTTTAGACCATTTAAGCTCTAAATCAGTTAATGCATATTCCTTCTCCCTTCCTGTCCATTCAATTATAAAAAATAATATTACGAAGAACAATATAAGCATGGCGTGTGATCTTCTGCTGAAAACAGGGATAGCAAAAATTGACCTGGAGAATATTGCCGATAAATAATTCAATGCATGACTTACATTATCTGCTTTGAAAAATATCCATGCAGTCAAAACTATAGTAAGGGTAACAATTGTATCAATAATTACAACTAAGGAATGGGTATTTTTAATTCCTAAATTTTTTAAAAGCCTCTTTCTGGGTTTACTCTGCCATTGATAAATAATCAGAAAAAGGCCATGAATCATCCCCCAGATTATAAATGTGTAATTAGCTCCATGCCACAGACCTATCAGGGACCAGGTCAAAATGCTTGCCATTATATAAATAAAAAAGTCAGTCTTTATAAAAATCACCCGTTCCTTTTTGATCTTCCATGATATAGCAAATGAGATTGGTAAAAACAAGTAATCCCTGAACCAGGTCGTTAAGGAAATGTGCCATTTCTTCCAGAATTCAGCTATATTCTTTGAAAAATAAGGGTAATTAAAATTATGCATCAATTTAAATCCAAAAAGTTTTGCTGTTCCAATTGCAATATTTGAATAGCCTGAAAAATCCGTATAAATTTGGACTGCGTAAAATATAGCTCCTAACAATAATGTACTTCCGGAGTAGTCAGAAAAATGTGGAAAGAATTCATCAGTATAAGGAGCTAAATTATCTGCAAGAGCAATCTTCATGAATAAACCCCAAAGTATTTGCCTTAATCCATCAACAGACTGGTCGTAATTAAATATTCGTTTCTCACCGATCTGAGTTAGAAGTGATGATGGCCGCTGAATTGGTCCTGCAAGAATTATCGGGAAGAAACTCAGGGTAAGCAGAACTTCAATGATGTTCCTGTTTGCGCTCAGACTTTTTCTATAAATATCAATAATATAACTTAAGGATAGAAAGGTATAAAAACTTATTCCAAGGGGAAGTATAATCTTCAATGTGGATTTTGGCAAATTATACCCAATCAGAGATACTAAATCGATAAAACTGTCAATAAAAAAGTTATAATATTTAAAGACTCCAAGAATCCCGATATTAATTATTACGCCAGTTATAAACCAGATTTTTCTTTTTCGTATTATTTCATTTTTATCAATCATTATCCCCCAGAAATAATTCAATATGGAGATTAGTATTAATAAAAGCAGAAACCGCCAATCCCACCAACCATAGAAAAAATAGCTGGCAAGCAATAATAAAACATTCTGTGCTTTTAGATTTTTGTTTACAACAAACCAATAGAGTAAAAACACTAAAGGTAAAAATGTCCCAAATTCAAGTGAATTAAATAACATAGTTATCAATGAAATATAAATTGGGGTAAACAAGACTGAATAGAGTCAACCCAACAAAAGAGAAAATAAGTATTAAGAGTAGTTTTCTTATTAAAATTTAATTATTTCAGTATTTGCCAGACATAAAGGATACCAACTATTTGTAACTATTTCAGATACTGATTTACAAGAGCAACAATCTTATTGACATTATCAAAAGCCTCTGGTGTTGCTTTGCTCGGAGGAATTTTGATTTTGAATTTATTTTCAATAAAAACGAGTAATGAGATCATTGAAAATGAATCTACATGCCCGCTTGAAATCAAAGGGGAATCATAAGTTATTTCTATATCCTCATCTTGTATGTATTCTTTGATTACATAATTTAATATCAGATCTTTCATTTCTTCCAAACTTATTTTTTCCATAATATAAATATTAAGAATTGTTTAATGGTTAAAGATGTTTTAATTCAATCATCTTCAAGAGTGGAAATATCACCTGTTTTTTCACCCCACTCTTTTGCATGAAGAAGTCTCCTCATTATCTTACCACTTCTGGTTTTGGGGAGTTTATCCATGTATTCGATCTCCTGGGGCATGGCCACTGGTGATAATTTTTTCCGGACGAAGTTCATTATTTCAAGTTCAAGATCTGCACTGGGCGTAAATCCGGGTTTCAAAGTAATAAATGCTTTTACCACCTCCATGTTTATTTCATCCGGTTTTGCAACGACTGCCGATTCTGCCACTGCGGGATGTTCCAGGAGAGCCGATTCCACTTCAAATGGACTAACCAGATGTCCTCCTGTATTGATAACATCGTCGTCCCTTCCAATAAACCAAAAGTAACCATCATTATCAATGCTTGCCTTGTCACCTGAAAGATACCATCCGTTAACAAACTTTTCCCGGTATTTTTCATCATTATTCCAGTAGGTTCTCATCATTGCTGGCCATCCGGGTTTAAAAGCAATAAGGCCAATCCTGCCAGATTCATTTATCGGTTCAAATGTTTTCGGATCCAGCACAACACCGGTAATTCCAGGGAATGGTTTGCCCATTGATCCTGGCTTAACCTTCATTCCCGGGAAATTTGTGATCATTATTGAACCTGTTTCTGTTTGCCAGTAAGTATCATAAAATGGTTTGCCAAAATTTTTTTCAGACCAGAAAACGGCTTCTGAATTTAACGGTTCCCCAACACTTGCTAAATGACGCAAACTTGAAAGGTCATAATTTTTAGTGATCTCCTCACCGGCTTTCATCAAGGATCTGATGGCAGTAGGCGCTGAATACCAGATTGAGACCTTATTTTTCTCAATAAATTTATACCATCTTTGCGCTGAAAATCCTGCATCCAGTACACACTGGGTAATCCCCAGGCTCCATGGTCCAATTATTCCGTATGAAGTACCTGTCACCCATCCTGGATCGGCTGTGCACCAATAAATATCATTATCCTGAAGGTCAAGTACCCATTTGGCAGTAAGATATTGTGAAATAAGCGAATAATGAACATGTTTTACTCCCTTCGGCTGTCCGGTAGTTCCGGAGGTGTAATGCAGAACTGATGGAGATTCAGCTTTTGCAGGGAAGATATTCATCTTTTCAACAGAAGGTGTTTCTTCAAAACTGAAAGTAATTTCATTATAATCCAACTCTTTTGACTTGATCTGATCAACTATGATGATGAATTTAAGATATGGTAACTTATCACGGATTTTTCTGACTTTGTATAAATGTTTCCTTTGTGTAATGATAGCTCGGGTTTGGGCGTTTTCCAACCGTACAAAAAGTGACTCATCTCCAAAAGCAGAAAACAAGGGTTGGACAATAGCTCCAATTTTCAAGATTCCAAGAAATGAAAAGTACAACGCAGGGATTCTGTCCAGAAAAAGACAGACCCTATCTTCATTTTTAATTCCGAGATTTAAAAGGAATGTTCCGATCGTATTGCCTGCGAGACGGATATCATTGAAAGTAAATTTCTTTTCAACAGCATCAAAACCCTCATAATAAAGAGCGGTATTCTCTCCTTTGCCATTTTGACATATCCTGTCAGAACAATACCACCCAAGGTTAATTACTTCTCCGTTACTGTATTCGAGTTCCTTCTCAGCCAGTGACCAGTCAAAATTTTTAAGCCTTTCTTCGTATGAGCCAATATTTGACATAGTATAAATTCAGTCTACCGAATTTGCCCAACTGTAAAGATATTAAATTAAATGACTATCGGAAATGAATAATAATAGTTCAATAATAATTTTATGTCATTCACGTAGTCATCCCCCCTGCCCCTTCTCATGCAAGCAAAAGAAGGAGAGCAGTATCCGTCCGTTTGCCCTTGGTAGAAAAAATATCTCTTTACCGGATAACATGAGGCAGCACATCTGACAGCATTGATCTACTCATTCCTGAGTACATGAAAGATTAATAATATCGAACCATACGGGTGGTTAAAAAATACTCTTCAACGACTCCAGGATCAATCAATCCAAAAACTGGACGAACTGTTACCGAGTTAACCGGTTTACTAAAAGCCATCGCTAAATTATAGAGGTCATAAGCAGGTAGGCTTACGGATAAAAAAACAGTATGGGGGAGAATATATAATTACAATTTCCGGGCTGATATGACCCTGATATTATTCGAATTATCCAAAACGGTATCAATCTGACTGAAAAGTAGAATTCTTTCACATAATTGATAAATCAGTTGTCCCTGGCCGAGACCAACTTCAAAAGCCACCCAGCCTCCTTTTTTCAGGAATCTGGGGGCATCATGAATGAGTTTTTGTATTATTTTTATTCCAAGCATACCTCCGTCAAACGCAACTGTTGGTTCATTCATTGAAATCTCCTGATCCATCTTTGCCACTTTTGCACTGCTGATATATGGTGGATTGCAAACTATGAGATCAAACTTTTCATTATACACATCCTCTTCAAAAGCTGACATCATATCTCCCTGCTTTGCAAATACACGCTGATTTAAATTCAACAGGTAGATGTTCTCCTGAGTCAGTTCAACCGCCTCCTGAGATATATCAGAAGCATAAACAATACAGTTTGGATTCGAATATGCAATGCTTATACCCAGGTTTCCTGACCCGCAACAAACATCCATAATATAAATTGTCTTATTGTGTTCCGATTGCTCTCTGGAAAGCTTCAAGACTTTTCTGCCCAGGAGTTCAGTCTCTTTCCTTGGGATTAATGCTCTTCTGTCAGTTAATAATTCAACTCCCATAAAATTCTGCCGTCCTGTAATATATGCAAGGGGAGTGTTTTCAACTCTCATTTGAACAAGAGTTAATAAATATGCTATCTGTTCATCACTGAGATCGGGTAATGTCAGTGATATTGCTTTTTCAGCTGACATTGGAATCCCTGCAGCTTTAAACCATAATGCACTCAGCGTGGATCTAAATGATTCTTCAGGCTTATCACCAAGCAAATGCAGTCTCGTTTCTAACTCACTTACAAGTCTTCCGAACAGTTCTTGTTTATCCATTTTGAATTCTCATTCTCACAAGTTCCTTCTTATCAATTTTACCATTCGAGTTTTTTGGCATCTCATCGAGAAAAACAATCTCTTTTGGGATCATGAACGATTCCAGTTTGGATATGCATTCTTTTAGAATATCTTTTGAATCCAATTTGGTATTTCCATGAGTTGTAACAAATGCCAATATAGCTTCTCCCATTATTTCATCAGTGATCCCCATCACTGCAACTTCCTTTATACCGTTAATATTATATATTATATTTTCAATTTCAACAGGGCTTACTTTCTCACCTCTTGTTTTAATTATGTCATCGGTTCTTCCAAGAAAGTAAAGAAAACCTTCTTCATCCATTTTGAACCAGTCATTTGAGCATAGAATTCTTTCTCCGGGCAGACAGCCCTTTTGAAACATCTCTTTGCTAAGTTCTTCCTTGTGCCAATAACCAAGCATAACATGCGGCCCGCGTATATGCAATATTCCTCTTTCCCCGGCAGGAACAGGATTCCCTTCAGGAGATAATAAATAAACTTCAGTGCCTGGTATTGCCTTACCAACCGAACCGGGTTTGATATCAACCAATTCAGGCTCGAGGTAGCATACTCTTTTGCATTCCGTCAATCCATACATTTTAAATATTAATGCTTTTGGGAAAATCTTCTTAAGGTCGGGTATAAACTCGGCTGGCAAGGCGGCTGCGGTATTGGTGACTTTTTCGATACAATCAAATGACAATCCTGTTTTTTTATTTGCAGCAATCATCATTGCATAAATCGTCGGTACTCCCGGGAAAACGGTCGGTTTATATAACTCGATCTGTTTGTATACAGTCGTTTGAAATGTGAATGATTGCTCAACAATCAGAGAGCCACTAACAGTAACTGCCATAAGCAGCTGATATAATCCATAATCAAAAGCTAAAGGCAATACTAAGAGGATACGATCATCTTCAGATAATCTCAGATATTCAACCAGGCTCCATGATGTGAAGACCATTGATTGGTGCGTCATCATCACCCCTTTAGGAAATCCTGTGCTACCGGAAGTGTAGATCAATGCGGCAAGATCATTTGGGATGACTTTTGGTAAAACTGAATTATCTGTATTGGATTTTATTGTCTCTTCGAAATCAACAAATTTAACAGACGGAAATCTGGTTATCATGTTTAGATCTCCTGCAATTACAACCTCCTGAATATCTGTCAAACCTACTAATGAACCTGATAATTCATTATTCTGAATACTTTCAGAGAATAATATTTTAGCACCGCTGTCTTTTAAAATATAGTGCAGTTTATCTGCTTTTGTCTGGGGATTAATTACGAGAAATGCGCCACCAGCCAGCGTTATCCCATAAATGGAAACAATGCTCTCCCAGGAATTATTCATATAGATTGCCACACGGTCACCCTTTCTTATCCCTGATTGAACCAGATGGTGGGCCACATTTTCTGAACTTTCTTTAAGATTTGAATAAGAATATTCCCTGGTTTTTACAATAATAGCTGTTTTTGAAGAATATTTTCTGGCAGAAAATAGCAGAGCTTCACCAAGTACGCGCTGAGGTATCGTAACCATTGTCTAAATTAAAAATTAAAAACTGATAGGTGACATGCGGAGATATTCGGTTGTTTTGATTTTGCGTTCAAAACCTGCAAAAACTTTTTTTATTTCTTCAGCAGTTTTTTCCATAACACTTCCCACTTCCTCCGGTTCATATTCATTTTTAAAGGCATACCAGAGAAGGTCCATTTGATGGAATGGCAATTGGAAAAAGAATTCTTCCTGGGTTTGCTCAGCCGGATATGTATCTGAGGTTGGTGTTCGATTAATTATTTCTTTTGGAACGCCCAGGTAATGGGCGATTTGATAGACCTGGGTTTTGTAAAGATGAGCGATCGGCATTACATCGGCACCTCCATCCCCATTTTTAACAAAAAATCCCTGTTCCACCTCATGCTTATTGGGAGTCCCGATAACTGCATAGTGCAGGCGTTCAGCATGATAGTAAAGCATAGACATACGACAGCGCTGTTTAAAGTTCGAAGCAGCTTCTATTTGCCTGAGTTCCTGAGCAGGCACCCTCTTAGATTGTTCAATCCCGTTTTTGTCAATAATTGTAAGAGAAAATAACGGAGGCAGATTGGTATAAAGGCCAGAGCTACGTATACCTATTTTCATCTTGTAATTTAAAGGATCATAATCAGGGCAAACTGCTTTTACTGCTTCATCGCGTCTATGATAACATCCGAAACCTTCCAAAGCACCTGTTATATTTTCAGTAATAGCTTTTACCCCAAACTTGTCAGCAAGCTTTTGTGCAAACAATTCACTGTCACAGCTTGAGTCATGCTCCGGTAACATGATAGCAAGTACATTTTCTGTTCCCAGGGCTTTCGCTACAAGTGCCATTGAAACAGAAGAGTCTATACCACCTGAGATACCGATAACAGCTCCAAGACGATTCAAACGATGAAATACGCTCTCTTTGAGGTTTACAACTATCCTGTTACATTCAGCTTCGATGTCGTTGATGACCAGAATATCATTTCTGAAAGGTCGTTTTTCATTATTTTTCATGATAGAGAAAAGTATTAATCAGGAATAGATTGGATTTTTTTCGTGGATAACCTTACAATTATTTAATTCTAAAATTGATGGTCTGAAATTATCCTTCAAAATATACTGGTGATAGATAAGCTGTGAAGAAATAATTCCTGAAAGTGCCATATTTTCCATTTCAGTAACAAGTGTTCCTGAAGAAATCTTGTTTTGTAATTTCTGAACAGTACTAAATGAAAAAAGGCCAGTTTGTTTAATATCATGTTCTGAAAGAAGATTCAAAACATATTCCCTGGCGGGAGATGAAAGAAAACTGCTTGAAATAGGCGCCCTGTATGCCTGTTTAGGCCTTTTCAAAACACTTTCCGGCAAACGGTTTTTCATCATCCTTTTCAGGATAAATTTTTCATTTAGTCCATGCATTTTAAAATCGGGTGGGAGCTTGGCTGCAAATTCCATCACACGGTAATCTAAAAATGGGTAACGTCCTTCTACAGAATTAGCCATAGCAACACGATCACCTTGTGAAGACAACAGGTAACTCGACATAAAAATTGATGATTCGAGCCATTGTGATTTGTTTAACCTGTCATAATTATCAAAACCTTCAGGTAGCATCCTTCTCACAACCTCATATTGGTCATAATTATTCATATTGGATCTAAGATCATCCGAAAAATAGTTCTGAATATTAGATGTGTTGTTCCAGCGCAGAGAATGTGAATAAAAAGGAGAAGCCGTATCCTGAAGCTGATAGCCGTAAAAGTATTTGAGCATTCTTTTATTATTTCCCTTGAATTGTGCCAGGTAGGGATAGAGTTTTTGCAAAAGCAATGGTCTGTATTTGGAATTTGGTTCGCGTGACCAGAATTCACGTATAATACCTTCTTTAAAAATATCATAGCCGGCAAGCATTTCATCAGCACCTTCGCCGGTTATTACAACTTTGATATTGTTTTCCCTTACTTTTTTTGAAAGGCAATACATTGGGACTGGAGCCGTACGCAGAATAGGAATTTCTGTATGCCATATCACCTGAGGGAAAAAGTTACCTATATCCTGCTGTGTACATGTAAAAGCAGTGTGACGTGTTCCAAGATATTTTGAAACTTCCTGTTGATATGGCGTTTCATCGAATTCATCGTCTTCAAAACCGATTGAAAAGGTCTGCAGAGTTTCAGGCATCACCTTCTTGATCAATGCAGTGGTTGCACTTGAATCAAGTCCTCCACTCAGATAAGCTGCAACCTGCACATCTGCTCTTAACCTTATTCTTGCAGCATCTGACAGCAGGTTTTCAAGTTCTGATGCAGCATCATCAATCGATCCTTTGAAGTAGGATTCCCTGTCAACAGGAAAACGGAGCGACCAGAATGGTTTAATAATGGTTTTTCCCCTGGAGATCTTCATGAAATGGCCAGGGGCAAGTTCAAAGACATTCTTAAAGACTGTTCCGGGGGTAATAGTTGACCAGAAAGTGAATATCTGCGACATTGCCAAAGGATCAATTTCTGCTTTAACTTCAGGATGTTCAAAGAGAGTTTTAATCTCAGATCCGAATATGAAGTTATTATTTATCCGGGTATAGAAAAGAGGTCGTATTCCTACCCGATCGCGGGCAAGAAATAATTCCTTATTTTCATTATTCCATATTGCAAAAACAAATTGTCCGTTTAACCTGTTCAGACAATCCGATCCGTATTCAAGATATGCATTCAATAAAACTTCGGTATCGCTTTCGGTTCTGAAAGAGTATCCCAGTCGTTTTAAATCTGTTTTCAACTCAACATAGTTGAAAATCTCTCCATTAAAGACTATCCAGTATTTACCATCAGCAGATGATAAAGGCTGCTGGCCTGTTTGAATATCAATAATACTCAGACGGACGCTTCCCAGAGCAGCCTGATTATTTATATAAATTCCACTTTCATCAGGTCCCCGGTATTGAATAGATGAAAGCATCCTTCTCAATAGACTTTCAGGATTTTGTAAAGATTCCGTGCCATTGTAGATCCCAACAATTCCACACATCTTTCTTGTGTTAGTTAAATAGATATTTTAGCTACTGATTCTCTTTTTTCCTGACAATATAGGACGTAATGGCATTTATTGATTCAAAATTCTCCTCTATCAGGTCTTCATCTGCAGCCTGGATACCAAACTTTTCTTCAATAAATGTAATTAATACTACAAAGCCCATCGAATCAAAATAACCCTCTTTAAAGATCAGAGAATCATCTTTGATTTTTTCCTTGTCAACAAAAGTAGTTTGTAGTATATGTTCTTTTATAGACTCCTTTATATTAGCAATATCTGCGGTCATTATTGTAATGAGTTTATGAATTATCAAGATAGTTATTTCTCAATATAATAATTACTATAATGTTTATAAGAGCTTTTTTGTAGATTCAGGTCATTATAGACAATTTCATAATTATTAACCTTGTTATTTTTAAGAATACTTATTACACTCTTCAGAATTTCCTTACCTGTATAATTGTGCCTTATAACAAGTAGAATACTCGTAGCATATTTCATTACCAGTGTTGCGTCAGCAACAATTCCCAACGGTGTTGAATCAATAATGATATACTCGTAGATTGTTTTAAGATAATTTATCAGTTCATCGATTCCTCCTGATTCAAGTAATTCTGATGGATTTGGAATTATGGGTCCAGCACTAATAAAAGAGAGATTTTCGATGGAGGTCTTTTGGATAATATCAACAATCTTTGCATTTTTAGTCATATAGTTAGAAAGTCCCACTGTATTTTCAGTCTTCATTTTAACATGCTGGTTTGGCCTGCGCATGTCTGCGTCAATAATAATAGTTTTATACCCGACTGATGCAATTGACGATGCAAGGTTGCGGGATACAAAACTCTTTCCATCAGATGGCTGAGATGAGGTTATAAGTATAACTTTAGATTTAACACTTGCACATTTAAGGAAGAGGCTGCTTCTTAAATTTCTAAAAGACTCTGAAATTGCGGACTTAGGAAATTCAGCTACAACCATATCACTCTTGTTTTTATTGCTGTAAATGGTACTCAAAATAGTTCGCTGAAGCATGTATTCCAAATCATTAGTGCTCCGAATTTTGTCATCAAAGATTTCCTTTATCAATAAGTATGATGAAGGTATTATTAACCCAAGGAATAATGCTAAAATGTAATTAATCATTCTCTTTGGGGAAGTAATGCGTGAAGTTATATCACGAGCAGATTCTATGATTTCAAAATCGGGATAATTTGAAGCCAGTGATATAGCTGCTTCGGATCTTTTCTGAAGCAAGTACGTATATATATTATCATTCAGGTTGAACTTCCTTTGCATGCCAACCATATTCATCTCTGTCCTTGGCAGTGCAGAAATATCCTTAGAAAGTTTATCTTCTCTGTAATTCAGTTCGTTAAGAGAAAGTGTGAGTGTATTAAGATTGTTAGTAAAATTCTCAATTATAGCTTTTCTCTGGGTTGCAATTTTGTTATCAATCTGGCCCAGGAATATATTTTTTTCATTGCTGTTACCTGAAGTAACATTTGATCTTTGAGAATATAAATTCAATAACTCGGAAATAAGCTGATTTGTTGTCGGATCTGCAACGTTCATAGCAGAGGGAGGCACAACGCCTGACAAATCCTTACTGGCTTTGAATAAGTTGATAACATAGGTAAAATATCGTTCCTGAGCTTGAAGATTGGTACGTTCTGTCTCAATTTGTGTCCTTTGTTCAATAACGCGTTGTCCCTGAAAACTCAGATCCATTACCTGGTTAGCAGACCTGTAGTTTTTAAGTTTGGATTCTGACTTTACCAGTGAATCAGATATTGTGGATATTTGAGAGTCAATGAAATTAACTGTGCTGAGAGCAATTTTATTTTTCTTGGCCAGGTTATCTTCGAGAAAAGTACTTATATATCTGTTCAAGAAGCTTATGGTTTTCCCGAGATTTTGTCCTCTTAATTGAATTTTTATAATTGATGCCAAAGGGGAAACCTTTTCCACCTTCATGCTACCCACATATTCCTTTGCAAGAAAGTCGAGATGACGAAAAGTAAAGTAGTTACGATATTCAGACCCGACCTGACTTAAGAAATTATCTTTATTTAAAGACACTGAAAACCTGAACATTCTGTTGTTAATCGTTTCATTGAACTTGCAGATAGTATCGATTACAAGAGAATTATCTTTGCTTGTTATCAGGTTATCGAGATAATTATAACATGATACTTTCTTTTCGGATGCAATCAATCTGAACGATGAATCGTCGAGTATTTTGATAAAAAACTTGGCTTCTATTGGTTGTATGTGTGATTTATCAATAGTGACCATAAACGGAGATTGTCCGTAAAGCTCACTTGTCATCTTTAATAACTTAGGTTTTTCCCTGAAATAGCTTACCTCAAAATTCATGTCAGCAATTGTCTTATAAACAAGAGTAAATGAAGTAAGATTGTTCATCTGATTTTCAATGTTTGTCAGAGATTCGATAGAGGTGAGTCCCCCGGAAGCAGCTTGATTTGAACTAAGTAAGGAGGAGGTCTTATTCTCAACAGGACTTATTGAAGCATACGCTTCGTAGACTCTTCTTGAAAATTTGTTATTTAAAAAGGCCACAACCAAAAAAATTATTAAACAAATAATATAGAAATACTTTAATGAAGCAACCTTTAAAAGGAAATGCTTAATAGGGGCCATTGAGGATTCGGATTCAGTTGTCTCGATCATAATTATTTAATTATGTTAAAATTTAACATTGGTGAAAAGTAAAACAGCAATTAATGTTGTAATTGATGTTAGAATTGTAGTATAAGTATTGTTTTGATAACTTGAAGAAACAGATTTCAAGGGTTCAACTACAATCACATCATTAGGCAAAACATAGTAATAATCTTTTCCTGCTACTTTGGAATCAGAAAGATTAAGCTTATGGTGCATTATTTTATCTCCTTCCTGGCGTATAAGAATTACATTTTTCCTGTCGCCATAACGTGTCAAACCGCCGCCAAGAGCAAGAGCCTCATAAATGTTAAGTTTATCCTGAGCAAATGAAAAAACACCCTGTTTATCAACTTCACCTAATACAGAAATCTGATTCCCGACGAATTTAACAGTCACTGAAGTGTTAGATACATAATCATTAAGAGCAGTTTGAATCTTTAGGGCTGCATCGTGAGTTGATAAAGATCCAACATTTACTTTACCCACAAAAGGGAATGTTATAAATCCTGCCTCATCAACAAGATAACCTATTATAGGACTGGCTTCTGTGGTACTTCTGATTTCCTCTGAAAAATTAAAAATCTGACTGGTCTGGGGATCTGTACTCAAAACTTTGATATATAATCTGTCAAACGGAGCTATCGTTTTTTGAGTTTTTGGATTTACAACCGGCTCTTCAAGATCATTAATATCATTGAAATAGCTCAATTCTTTTACCGGGACACAAGAAATAGTGACCAGCATTAAAAGTATTATCGTAAATTGGCTTGAAAGTTTTATTCTCTTTTTCATAGTCACTGACTATCTATTTATATAATTCAAATTTGTTTAGAAAGAATTTTTCATATTACACAATGTTATGAAAAATGTTTCGTTTGACCAATTTCAAGATGTCGCAAGGTTATTATCATATTCAACATGTGATTTTATTTTGGGATAAAAATATACACTAAAGGAGATACCTCCAAATTACTTGAAGTAAAAATCTGTGGATTTTCATACGAATTTTTTTATTTACCTGCATATTTAAGTGGAATATCTCCCGAATTGATCAGTTGATATCTTAATTAGTATTTTTGGTCAAAAACTTATAAAATTTGACAAAAGAATTGAATATATGTGATCAACTTAAATTTGGGGAATTGCTGAGGACTGTAATAAAATCCAAAACAAAATTATCATAAGAGATTTTCCCATAATCTTGATATCTTAAGGTTAAAAATTAATTATAATCCACTTCTTTTGAAAACAGTTCTTATTGTTTTCAGTAAAATAATAAAATCTAATCGAAGTGACCAATTATCTATATAAGCTAAATCCAGCTCCATCCACTTTTCGAACTTTATATTGTTTCTGTCAGGCTTAATCTGCCAGAAACATGATAATCCCGGTTTTATCGAAAGGCGCCTTAATTGCCATCGTTTGTACTGAACTGTTTCGCTTGGAAGAGGAGGACGTGGACCAATCAATGACATTTCACCTTTAAGTATATTAAAGAGCTGAGGCAGTTCATCGAGTCCTGTTCTCCGAAGGAATCTACCTATTTTAGTAACACGGGGATCATCTTTTATTTTGAAAACGGGTCCGTCCATTTCATTTTCGGCTTCAAGATCTTTCTTAAGTTTTTCGGCATTGAGGATCATTGTTCTGAATTTATAGAGGCTGAACTGACGTCCCCTCAATCCTACTCTGGACTGCTTAAATAC
>Ga0224523_1000156_pt1 | contig 44811 bp, 51 predicted proteins | sample CFST50metaG_FD_182732 | JGI IMG/M metagenome (GOLD analysis project Ga0224523, IMG submission 182732) | Peat soil microbial communities from Stordalen Mire, Sweden - C.F.S.T50 | ecosystem: Environmental > Terrestrial > Soil > Wetlands > Peat | place: Sweden: Norrbotten County, Stordalen Mire... | reverse complement strand
TTTCTCCGCCGCCGATAAGGACATAGGCTTCGGAATCGAGGATATATTTCAAAATTTCATTGGAACTGACCGCATATTTTTCTTCTTCAAATTTTCCGGTCGGACCGTTCCAGACGACCGTCTTGGCTTTTTCGATTATTTCTTTGTATCTGACTAGGGTTTCCACTCCGATATCCATATGATCGCCGACGTAATCTGTCGGCAAGAGCACCCTTTCGCTGAATGTCATTTTTTCATTCATCGCTTCATTGGCAATTTTTCCGCCAATAAGCACGTGGTCATATTTTTCTTCAAAAAGTTTTATCACCGGCAACTTCGTTTCAATTTTGGCTCCGCCGATGATAGCTACCGCCGGATGCTCGGGATTATTTTTTATCTTATCTAATTCTTCGATTTCTTTTTGCAACCAAAAACCGGCGCAACTGGGCAGGAATTTAGTAACGCCAGTGACCGAAGCCTGGTCCCTGTGGCAGACAGAAAAGGCATCGTTGACAAAAATATCAAAACCAGCAGCCAAACTTTTGGCAAATTCTTCATCGTTGCTTTCATCTCCAGGATAAAATCTGACGTTTTCCAAAAGCACGATCTCTCCTTCTTTTAAATTATCTACTGTTTTTTTAACTTCTTCTCCGATGCAATCATGGACGAATTTTACTTTGTGCCCCAAAATATATTCCACATCGTCCTTTATGGGATTGAGAGAAAAATGCGGATCAACTTTTCCTTCGGGACGGCCTAAATGAGTGACGAGGGCTATCTTGGCGTTCATACCCAAAAGATAGCGCACCGTCTCATCGGCCGCTTTTATCTTGAATTTTTCTTTCACCGTATCTTCTTCGATAGCGGCATTAAAATCGACTCTTAATAATATTTTTTTTCCTTCCACCTCTGCGTCTTGTATTTTTTTGATATCCATAATTTTTAAAATTTTTAATTTTAGTGAAAACGCCCCGCTCCCAAAATCCCAACAATCACTCCTATAAACGCCATTACTAAAGTAAAGATCCAGGCCCGCATAGTTACTTTGGTTTCCGGCCAGCCTTTGGCTTCGAAATGATGATGGATAGGGGCTGCCAAAAACACTTTCTTCTTGAATAATTTTTTGCTCGTCAGCTGGATCACGACCGAACCGGATTCGATGATGTAGATAAAAACGATGATAAATAAGGCAAGGATGGAATTAGTGAGCATCGCGATGACGCCCAGCGTCATACCGAGCGACACAGAGCCTGTATCTCCCATAAAAAACCTGGCCGGATAGATATTGAACCAAAGAAAAGCCAGCAGCGCTCCAGCAATTGCCGCGCAAAAAGCAGCCAGGTCCATCTTGTTCTGGGCGAAAGCGATCATCGCGAACGATCCGAAAGCGATGAGTAATATTCCGCCATTCAGTCCGTCCAGCCCGTCTGTCTCGTTGGAAGAGACGGCACAAAAAAGAATGATGAACACAAAAAGCGGGATGTACCACCAGCCGATGCTGAAATCACCCATCGCCGGAATATGGATCTTGTCCCAGCCCAATTTATAATAGAACCACCAGGCACCAAGGCAAGCGATGGCAATGAGCCAGCCAAAACGATAAAGGAACCTCATTCCCCCGCCTTTGTTTGTCCCTCGGCCCTTGACGCTCATCCAGTCATCAAAAAATCCTAAAATTCCGGCCGTCACCAGAGCGAAAAGCGGCAGCCACACCTGGGCGCGGCTGAAAAAATCCAGTCTGGCCAAAAAATTGATGCCAAACATCTGGGCCAGAATAGGAAAAAGATAGTGAGAGGCCAGGACCAGAATCAGCACTGTTATCCAAACCAGCATTCCACCCATAGTCGGCGTGCCGTTTTTGTGCTGATGGAGCGAACTGATAAAAGTCAGTTTTTTGCCATCCACCGAATTTTCTTTGATCTTGATGCCGATCTTGTGGTCGATCAGAAGATGAGTGAAAAACGGCGTAATGAGAAATGCCACCATAAAAGCGATGAAGCCGGTCATAAGGACTTTTACAATTCCCACCACTTCAGGAATATGTTGTATTTGTGGAATATTCATAAATTTTACTTCCAATCATAATTAGCGAAAACCCAATCAGTCAATTTCCGCATATCGTCCCATCTGTTTTCATCATTCAAAATTACCGAAATCACCCGGTGTTTCCCTGTTGGATCGACCGAGCCAAGCATTAGCGACTTTCCGGCAAGAGGCGTGAAACCGGTCTTTCCGCCCAAACAATTGGGAATGGTGCCTAAAAGCAGATCGGTGTTTTGCATCACGTGCATATCCTTGCCATCGGTCGAATAGAATGTTCCGCTTGGTATCTTCATTATATCCCAAATCAGATTATATTTTAAGGAGGCCACGGCAATACGGCCGATGTCGTAGGCTGAGGAATAACACTCGTCTTCGTGCCCATCGATTTCCAGGCCGCTGGGAGTGCAAAAATGAGTGTCTTCCAGGCCCAGCGTCCGCGCCTTGGCGTTCATCATATCGACGAATTTATCAGCCGAACCGGCGATATGGATTCCCAAAGTCGTAGCGGCATCATTGGCACTGTTGAGAAGCATCACTTTCAAAAGATCGATGGCTTTCACTTTTTCTCCGGCGTGCAGACGTTCGCCGTTGCAAAAGACGGAGGTCGGACAACCGACGACCGTCCCGTCGACTTTCAGCGCTTCCGGCGGGATAGTCACTACTTCATTATCCAGATCCTTGATATTTTCCACGGTCAGGATGGCGGTCATCATCTTGGTGAGCGAAGCGATCTGCGCTTTTTTGCGCCCGTTATCATAGTGAAGAAGCGTGCCTGAATCGACATCTATTACTACTGACGACCCGGCAAACAGTTTGATGTCCGTACTGCCGGTTTTCATCGCCGGCATAAATTCAGAATCGGCCGAATTCAGAGGAAACAGATTGCAATTTTGAAAACCATTGTCATCTTTCGGTGTTCCGTCCATCGTCCGATTGTCAGCCTGGCCGTTAACTTGCGAAGCGCCCAGCACTTCCTCCCCTTTCACCACTTTGTGCGACCAGGACTGGGACAAATCAGTCAGAGAATTAGAACTGACAAAACCGCCGCTATAAAAAAATATCGGCACGAAAGGAATAGTTAGTATTGATAAGATCAGGCTAAGCATAAAAAAATTATTGGCCGATTATACTTTCGATCCGGCTGTCATGAGAAAGGCTTTCCCAGTCCGGCAGTTTTTCCACACTGTCTATACCCAGATGTTTCAAAAATTCGAAAGAAATTTTGTAAAGATAACCGCGATTATCCTTGGGATTATCCACTCTTTCCAAAAGTCCTCTTATCATAAGCGAACGCAGGGTAAAAGCGCTGTTCACTCCTCTTATCGCATCGATATCTACCCGACTGATCGGTCCGCGGTAAGCGACGATGGAAAGTATTTCCAAAGATGCCCGACTGAGACCTTCCTGCATCTCATTTTTGACCAAACCGGAAACAAAAGAAGTGTTTTCGGGATTAGTAGCCATCTGCACCGAATCTTCTTTTTTCATAATTATCATTCCGCGCCCGGCCGCATAATCATTCTGGAGGACCATAATGGCATTTTCTATCTCCGGTTTCGGCGCTCCGGTAGCTTTGACGATTTTCGAAATCTTCACCGGCTCGCCGGAGATGAATAATATACTTTCTATTATTGATTTGAGTTTATTTATGTCCATAGATGTTTTACAGTTAATTATATCAATAAATCCAAATGACAAATGACAAATTTCCAATCAAGCTCAAAATCCGAATGTCAAAATTTTAAAATTTGGATTTTGGATTTGATTTGACATTTGACATTGGAAATTTGAAATTATCGACTAGCTAACTACGCATAATTTTAACTTTATCTCATCAAATAATTCCTGCTGCTCTACCTGAACAATCCTCTGTTTCACCATTTCCAATATTGCTAAAAATGATATTATCACATCGATCTTATTTTTCGCACCCGAGACAAGTTCGGAAAATGACGATTCCACCCTGAGCCGCAAGGAATTTTCGAGCGCCGTGATTTTTTCTTCCAAAGTCACCACTTCCGAAACGATCTCTTCCTGAAGAATTTCAATGGTCGGAATTTCCGCCAGCACTGCCAAAAAATATTTTTTGAAATCATAGGCATTGATGTTTTCCGGCGGATAAAAGACGGATTTTACGCCCAGATATCCTTCACGGGAAAAACTGAACCGTTTGAAACTGGCCATTTTCCCCAATTTTAGCGAAGCAACTTTAAATTTTTTGTATTCTTCCAGCTGACTTGCCAGATCCTGTATCTCCTCCTCTTCCTCCGAAGTGATGGCTAAAGTAGGCAGCAGCGCCCGGGATTTAATGAGAATGAGTTTGGAAGCCACGGTCAAAAAATCAGCCAGGCTGGAGAGCGTGATATTGTCGCTATTCCTAATATATTCCAGATATTCGTCCGCCACGCCTGCCAGGCTGAGCTCCGTTATCTCCATCTCTTCCTTTTCGATTAGTTCCAAAAGCAACTCCATCGGCCCTTCAAATTTTTCTAATTTAACTTCGTACATCGGGGATAATTTGAAATTTTAAATTTACTTCTTAGTGCTAAAGCTCCCCCTAACCGGATCTTCTATCTTGAGATACTGCCCGACATTCACCAAAAAAGAAGAAGTGTATTCTCCCGACCCGACATAAATTTTTTTATTCTTGAGCAAGAGATTGTCCGCGTAAACGTCTATTTTTATCAGTTTGCCAAAAGGCGGGGTGGCCCCCACTTTTCCGATCAAGTTTTTCTTCATCCAGACTTCTTTCGCCAAATCCAATTTTTTGTATACTTTCAGTCCTTTTTTCTTTCTTTGGACGTTGGCCAATTTCAAAAGCTTAACCTTGTCTAATTTTCTGTTGGAAGAAATGACAGCCAAAATATGATCATTGTCCGCTTTTATGACCAAAGCTTTGGCTACTTCAGCAGGTTTCGTTTTTTCCGTCTGCGCCTTGTCCCAGGCTGTAAAGACGGTTTTATGCTCAACAACCTGATATTTATACTTATTAGCGTCGAGATATTTCGTTATTTTTGCCAATATAGCCATAAATTTAACTTCATTGTTACTTTCCAATATTACCACATCAAAGCGCTTTTTTCAAATTAATGAAAATAAAAAAACCGCCCTCTTATCTTATTAGAGAGCGGCGTCGTCAGAAAAATGATTACCTATCGGCCAAAGCTCGTATGACGAAACATAACAGAGAGATGAACGCAAATAATTCCGCTACCGGGCCGTAGTTGATCGACACTCAAGGAGTGGCTGAGTACGACCGCGGTCGAATCCAAGTGTGAGTACCAAGAGCCATATTGATACCAGACATCCTGTAATAACATATCCCGATTCTCAAGTACTTCTTCGACGGAATAACCAGCCCCCATTTCGCAAGTGCATACATCGAATTCCTTATGCATTTCGCCAGCTGCGTGGACAGTCGGAATCGAGGGGACAACACAAAAGCAGGACAGTAGTGCAATCGTAATAAGAACTATTTTCTTCATTTGAACCTCCTAATTGTTGGAAATAATTTTGAATAAACCCTCTAAGCGGCCTATTTTCATTCGATTATTCACTCAACCGTCCATCGTACACCTAAAAACGGCTTTTGTCCAGCCGCCGTTTTTACAATTTTGCTTTAAATAAAGCTTTTTTATCAACTAACTTATACTTTCTAAAGCAATCTCTCGTTCGCAAAATCACAAGACTCTGATGCGCTATGAAAATCATAGAATTTCGGCGACTTTGATTCTTGAACCAAAATACATCAGCCTACTCTTAAAAAAATTATATCAACATTTTCAAAAAATAAAAAGGCGCGTAATGCATGAGAGCAAAACGCACCAATTTTTTTCCAAAGACCAAGGACCAAAATTCCAGTCCGAGGCCAAGAGTACAAAGCGCAGAGTTCCGCGCTACCGAGAGAAGAAAAGGCCGCCGGAACAGCGGCCGCGCGCATCGCCGAGATTGCCGCCGACGCGCGCATCGAGAAAGCCGCCACTAGCCCTGAAGCAGAGCGAGCCGCCGGCAGACTGGAAAAAGAAAGCAGCCAAATCTATTCCCGGCGTTTTCCAATCCCGAGCCAGAACATCAGGATACATAATCATCCCGATAATCGCGTCGAGACCAGAAAGAATGAACTCTTCCGGCAAGGTGGCCATTTGTTCTCGATCAGCATCGACCGAAAATCCTTGCAGGGGATTTGGGAAATACAGTCCAATAATCGGTCCCTGTTTCATTTGCTCAATGAGTCGATCATGCCGACTTTCGGAAACGATTGAAACTGCTTTCGTCAATGCGCCTTTCAAATAATTGTTGAACGCTCTCTCGCCGAAAGTCTTTTTGTGGCTCTTGTCGACACCCACGAGCCATTGCTCGATAAGAGTGCCAATATCACCGATTTCCGTTTTGGGAATGATAACCGGCAAATATACTGCATTCAAAAGATTTGTGGTTCGAGGATCGACTCTGAGCGTATCTAGGAGAGTTTTTGTGGCATAAAACATCTGCTCCCCACTGATATCAGTGTCAATCCCGAGGGTTCCGTGAAGACGAAGTATGCGATTGGCGAAATCCACCTCTTCAACCATCTGCGGTTGGATGAGATGAAAATCTTTGTTCGGATCGCACACCGCGCTTTTCATGCCGGCCATCGGAATCATTCGCCCATTTTTGTCAAAGAACTTGCGGATAACTTCCTCTATTTTGATCGAAGCTTCGCCCGTCAACAGCCTGTCAAGATCTGTCGGCTTTATCATGTTTAAAAATGCTTCGACCTGTCCCAATGACCTTTCGCCGTATTTGGCGTCTACCGCTGGCAAAAGACTGCTCAGGTTTCTAATACTTTCAGCCCCAAGTCCGTTTGCCACTCTCGCCACTTCTTCCAAAGACAACTCGTGATGATTCATTATTATTCTCTCCTCGCAGACTAAAAGTCCGCATTTTTAATGTGCACCTCCACCCGAGGCCCAGGAAACTCTTCACAATTTGAAGAGAATAGACAATTATACACCCGAAACGGCTTTTTGTCCATAGCAGGTTAAAAAAATGGCTAAAATAAGCCATTATTCCTATCCATCATCCTGAGGACGGACCAAAGTCCGGACGAAGGATCTGTTCTGCGCTACCACTAGCTTAATTATATAATAAAATCTTGTGATAACATTGGGTAGATCCTTCGCTTTTCGCTCCGCTCAAGCTCAGGATGACGGCAATGGGATGCGGTCGGGTTCAGAGCCTGTCCTGAGTTTTCAAAGAGATGACGGCTATTTTTATTTTACGCCGCTTCTCTCAGCTCAATTTCCATTTCCCGTTCACACTTGTTATCCTGCAGTTTCATGGCCGGAATGAGGGCCGAGAAGACGACGACAGCGATAATGAAAAATATCGCTTTGGCGGAAAAGAACAAAAGGACGATAACTGAGACGATAGCGGCGCAAATATAGGCCACGCTTTGAGCCGTGCGGAAAAAATCGATGATGTCCACGTCGTGCGCGTCGATACGCTTGAAAAAATAGGAGTCGCGCAAAACTTCAATGAGCGCGGCGCCGATCCTGGTGGCGAATAATACCGTCGACCACAAAATGACATCCGTCGAGCTTATGAAAAATATGGCCAAAGTGGAAACGGCCATAATCACGAGAGAAAAAATGATGAATTCTTTCTCGCCGTATCTCTTATCGGCCAACACTCCCATCGGATATTGCACAAAAATGAACGGCAAAAGCATCACAGTGAAAACATAGCCTATCTGTTCCCAGCTCATCCCCAGATCACGAAGATAGATGGGGGTGTAGATGATCATAAGGGCGTAGAAAAATTCCAGAGCAAAAGAAACATAATAGGCCCGCAAGATATTTTTTCTTTTGATCACTTTTCTGAGCAGTCCGCGGGCCGTAAGATTGCCTTCAAATTTATGGTTGATGTGGCGCAGTCCCAGAAGAGAGACCATAAATATGAGAGAATTAAAGATAAATAAGACCAAAAACACGCCGTTAAAATCAAATTTTTCCAGAACGCTGGTGGAAACGAAAGGGCCCAAAAGAAGCCCGGCGTTCATAATCATCAGATTTTTTCCTCTTATCCGGCCGGACATAGCATCGGTGGAAAAAGATTCGATGATGATATCCAGACTCAACCATTCCAGATTACCCAGAATGATATAGAACATCATCGCAACGATGGTAAGAAGCGAAGGAGCCCAGTGCATCATAACGACGATGCTGATGATTTTGAAAAACAAGGAAAATAAAAAGGCGTTCGATTTGCCTATTTTCCTGATCACTTTGTGCAAGTTGAAAAAAATGATCAGAGTGACGGCGTAGGATACCAGATAAAAAGGACCGATGTTTTCCAATCCGGCCGCTTCTTTGAAATAAGAAGACATCACATAAAGCAGGATGGCCTGGGCAAAGCCCATAAGAAAAGCGACGAAACTAATAAGCCTCATCTTATTTTTATTGTAAGCTTCGTCGTGCTGTCTCATTTCGATTTTTATTTTTAGCTATGGTGTCAGTCTCCGCACGTCACGCGGAAAAAGAATGACTTCTTTGATGCTTTTCAGTCCTAATATTTTTTGAGCCAGTCTTTCCGAACCCAATCCCCAACCGCCGTGCGGCGGCATACCCAGACGGAAGATTTCGATATAATCCTCGAAATCTTTGGGATTCAAGCGGTGGCGCTTGATGCTGGCAATCAGCTGGTCGACATTGTGGATGCGTTGGCCGCCGGTAGCCAATTCCACTCCGCGGTAGATGAGGTCAAAACTTTCGGTATATTGCGGATCGCTGCTCGGCATAGTATAAAACGGCCTGGCAGAAACCGGATAATGAGTGAGGAAGATAAAATCACTGTTATAATTTTTTTGCGCCCAATCGGAAATTAGCCGCTCCCCTTCCGGATCGATATCCACGCCCATAGTTTCTTTGCCGTATTCTTTCTTCAAAATTTCCAGCGCTTCCGTCAGTTTTATTCTCGGAAAACGGGAAGGAACCAAAAATTCGCTCGGATAATCTGCGAGTTCTCCCTGGCAATTCGCCTCGACGTCTTTGATTATTTTTCTCATCACTTTTTCCAGCAAATCCATAATATCCGAAAAACTTTCAATAAAACCCATCTCCGCGTCAAAAGAAATATATTCATTGACGTGGCGGGTGGTATAATGCGGTTCGGCCCGAAAGACCGGCCCCACTTCAAACACCCGCTCGAAAGCTCCCACTCCCGCTTGTTTATAAAATTGCGGACTTTGCGCCAGATACGCTTCGCGCTTGAAATATTTTATCTTGAAAAAATTAGCTCCGCCTTCCGTGGCGGCCGACACGATTTTCGGAGTCTTGATTTCCAAAAAACCATTTTGGCGCATCACCTCCCCATAGGATTTCAAAACCTGGTCATAAATTTTGAATATATCATTGATTTTCTTGTTCCTCAAAGTGAGATGGCGATTGTCGAGAAGCGTCGGGATAGTCAGGTCCAACTCTTTTTTGGCCGTATCAAAAGGCAGTTCCTTCACCACTTCCGAAATAATTTTGACATCACTGGCCTCTATCTCCACGCTTCCAGTCAGACTGTCTTCTTTTTTCTGGCTGCCAGGACGCTTCTTGACCAGTCCCGTCACTTCGATGACGTATTCGTTGCGAACATTTTTGGCGACTTGGTAAGCCTCCGGTTTATCGGGAATGATGACCATCTGCACCACGCCGCTGCGGTCGCGAAGATCGATGAAGATAAGCTTGCCGTGATCGCGGCGAGTGTTCACCCATCCGGCCAACTTTACTTCTTGCCCTATTAAATTCGGCGTTTCACCAATTAATGTTCTCTTCATAGTTTTTCTACTTATTAAGAATTGCTTCCACTCTTCTGGATAACTCGCTAGGAATAATTTGGGTTTTCACAAAAAATCCTTCTATTCCCAGTGCTTCCACTTCCTTTTGCGCCATTCTATCAAGAGAAGCAGACAAGACGATTATAGGAATATTTTTTGTCTTATCTTCCAGTTTCAGCCTGGCAATAATTTCATCCCCCATCATGGCCGGCATAATCATATCAATAATAAATAAATCATAAATCCCTTCCAGAGCCTCCTTTACTCCCACTGCTCCATTTTCAGCACATGTCACACTAAAACCGTCTTGCTTCAGTTTTTCACCGAACATTTCCCTAAAAACTGCCTCGTCTTCTATTATTAATATTTTTTTAGCGCCTCCATTTGAAGATTCAGAAGACACATTGTTTTTTTGCTTATAGCCATTGTTCATTTCATTTTTTTTCTCTTCCTTATATTGCTCCATAAGCCGTACTATTTCTTTGACCAGATCATTGGGCGTATAATCCGATTTGACCAGAAATCCATCCGCTCCCAACTGGAGAGCCTTTTGCCTGTCCTCCGGCTGGCTCAAATTGCTGAAAACTATTATTTTGATGTCCGGATCAAAATTGCCCGCTCTCAAATTTTTAATGACATCAAAGCCGTTCATCTTGGGAATAAGAAGATCCAGAAGGATTATATCCGTCTTATTATTCTTCACCAAAGTCAAGGCTTGCTCTCCGTTATCAGAAATTGACACTTCGAATCCGGCATCTTGGAACTTCTTTTGATAAATCTCGGAAATCATTGGATCGTCCTCGACGATGATAATTTTAGACATAAATTTTATTTTTTAATATGTTTAAAATATACCTTAAAACAGCTGAAAAATCAAATTTTTTGCAGAAAGATGATGGCCTCATCGATTATCCAGCTGGGCGTGGAGGCTCCGGCAGTGATACCGACACTGCTCATCCTCTTGAACCACTTCTTATCTATCTCGGAAATATTTTCGATGAAATATGATCGGGGATTGATAGACAGAGCGATTTCCCAAAGCCGCCGAGAATTGGCGCTGGTTTTCGAACCTATCACCAGAACGGCATCATTATCCTTGGCTATTTCTTTTATTTCATTTTGCCTTGTGTGAGTAGTGTCGCAGGTAGTGATATCGATCTTGGTGTTCTCGTATTTTTTCTTTATGAAATCGCCAATCTCCTCGCAAAAATCTTCGTTTTGGGTGGTTTGAGACAATACCGCTATTTTTTGGTTGGGAGAAATTTTTAAATTGATAAGATCTTTTTTTTCTGAAATGATAAAACTATGCTCGCCACCCCACTCATTGATGCCTCGTACTTCCTTGTGATCTTTGTCGCCAATAATCACGATCCGATATTCTTTTTGGTGAAAAAGTTTAGCCAATTTCTGCACCTTGATCACTTTGGGACAGGTGGTGTCGATGACATCCACTTCCTTTTCTTTGGCTGCCTGATAAATATCCGGTCCCACTCCGTGAGCCGTGATGATAAGCGTGCCGATTGCGCCGGTGGGCGCGTTAAAAAAATCGTCCCGTTCGATCTTCTTGATCCCTTTTTCCTCTATTTTCCTGTTTACTTCGGGATTATGGACCAAGGACCCCAAGACGAAAATCGGCTTTCTAATAAGCCGCATATCGATATTCATGACAATATCATAGGCTCTTTTTACCCCGTCACAGAAGCCGGCGTATTTGGAAAGCGTTATTTTCATTTTTTTAGTCTATAACAAAAAAAGCCTTTTATCAAGAGGTCAAACCAACGGAGAGCAGTGAATTAAAAATGCAAATCAGAGTCATTTACCACTAAAAAAGGCGGATTTTAACCAAAAGAAAAAGAGCTGGTCAGGCTCTCATTGCTTAATGACCTCTTTAAAATCTATGCTGTCGTCTTCCCATTTCCCGATATCATCTTTTTGACAATCTTCGGGAAAAACAAAGGATAGACAACAATAATGACGGCATAGCCAATGACTCCCATCAAAAGAACAATGGCGAGGGCTGCAAGCGAGGCACCCATCGCTACCAAAAATGCCAACATCGCATTCAGCGAAAATCCATATTGGGTTGAAGGGTCAGGTTCTTTGCTGAAAATGTAGGCGGCATATGCGTATGTCGCCAAGCCCACAACTACCAGAAATGCCATATCGTTCCCTTGAAGATTCATAACACCTCCTTTTCAGCTTTCAAGCTTGGGCGTTTTGATTTTTTTGACTTCAATGCCGTCCTCTTTGAGGTCGGCAACGAGAAATCCTCCGCCGACACCCAGCATTCCACCTGGAGCAGGAATAACGGAAAGCTTTACCGAACTCCAGATTTGGGCGTTGTTCTTGTTTTGACGAAAATAGCTCCAAACCGCATCCGCCTTGCCAGGAAAAAACCGATTGAATAATGGCTTCAATGGCAATTGCAACACCCGTGAAGAAGCCACCGAACATAACTTGGGATAAATCTTGTTGACCCACTGAGCGTGCTGATGTCCAGAGAAAGTCTTCTCAATCTTTTCCAGATTTTTCCCCAGAAACGAAAACATCGGAGCCAGAGCGTCAGGGTCGTGAAGCATTAGGACGATTCGCTGGTCGGGCTAAGTGTAAGTGATTTCGTCCTTGTAAAACTCCTCCTGAAGCTGCTTTCGTTTCATCAAGGCATCACTTCCGCTTTTGAGCAATTCCAAGTCCGAACTCAACACCACGAATTTGTATCTGCCTTCGGAGAAAGTATAGAAGATCTGATTGAAATTATCCTCAAACACCTGAATGCTTCTTTCACTGGGACCGCCTTCGGGGTCAGTGGATAGCGGGAGAATATAGCCGATTTCGTGTCCACCAGCCATATACCGCTTGGGCAGTTTTGGGAAATGTTCGTCCAGTAATTGCCTGAACTTAGCGATATGGTCTAGCGAATCGGGACCGATGAGTCCCCTTTCTCCATAGCCAGTAACCATATCACCACCGAAGAAAGAAAAATCAATTTTGCCAATTCTCTCCGCTTCTTCCAGCGTCAGAATGAAACGATTCTCACCATCCTTAATGGCATTAGCGATTATCTTTTCACCCGCAGTGTTTTTTCCCTCCAAGTCACGATGCAAGGGGTCTTGGGATTCATACATATGGGCATCGGAAAAAAATGCTCCACGCTTTTCACCTAGTTTCAGTTCCCAGCCAACTCTCATTTCTTATATCCTTTCCTTTTCCCTGGTTGTCTTAATCAACTCGACTAGAAAATACAAAGTTGCGGCTAATGAAACACCTCCCAGAAGAAGCGGTCCAAAGCCGAAGGGTCTGACTCCTAAAAAGATTATGACAGTCGTCAGCCCAAAACCAATGACTGCACCCATAAGCCATCCCATAGCTGTAACACGTCCTGGATACATAGCATTATCTCCTTTCATACTTCGTCTGAGTCTATCTAAAAACCAAAATCAGAAACACCGACAACAAAAGAACGACGATAGCTGATATATACCCTGCTATATGACTTGGGGGCATATTTGACCAGTTTTCTACTCATTTTTAAGGAACGAATGATGATACCGCTATCTTCTGAATTTATTGGATTCTACTCACTATATCAACACATAATCTTATTACAAGATTCCCAAAAAGTCAAGTCATTTGGAGACCAAAAAGAGCAGGTGTTATCCGCTCCATTAAAAATATTCTTATTGTAACATTTTATTTCTCTTTTATCTCCATCGGTATTTCCACAAAAAACGTCGAGCCTTTTCCGGCTCCTTCGGATTCCACCCAGATTTTGCCGTGGAGATCGTCCATCATCCTTTTGCCGACGTGAAGCCCCAGTCCTGTCCCGACAGCATTGAGTCTGGCCGTATTTTTTCCGCGGGAGAACTTGGCAAAAAGGTAGGGCATTTCTTCCTGGGGAACACCGATGCCGGTATCTTTCACCGCCACACGAATGCTTTCACCTTCATCGGTCAAGATAACTTTTACTCCGCCTTCCGGGGTATATTTCAAGGCATTATCCACCAAGTTAGAAATGACTTCCCTGATTTTATTCTTATCCGTCATCGCTTCCGGCAACAGGTTTTCAGGAAACAAGAGCGCTAGACTCAAATTATGCTCTTTGGCCCTGATGACAAAAGTGTCATATACCTCCTGGCAAACATCTTCAATCTTCACCTTTGCAAAATCATATTCCATCCGTCCCGATTCGATCCTGGACAAATTGAGCATATCCTCCACCAGATTCACCAATCGCTCATTAGCCTGATAGACTTTTTGCAAAACATCTTTCTGCGCCTTATCCACTTTTCCATACGAGCCCTCCAAAAGCAGGGATATATACCCTTTCACCGCCGTCAGCGGCGTCCTTAATTGATGGGAAGCAATAGAAATAAACTCCGACTTGGCATTGTCAAGCGTCCGAAGCTGATCATTGGCTAGAGACAGCTTGTCAGACACTTCCTGAAGTTGCTCCTTGCGCTGAATTTCTAGTTTAACAGATTTAATCAGGAATATACCAAAAATTATAACAAGTATAAAAGTGATAGTGGTAATGATTAAGTCTGCCTCACTTTCCAAAGAAAAGAACTGAGCCCCAATTAGAATCACAAGCGCTGCCACAAGAGCCTGAGCAGAAAGAAGTTTAATATCAAATAATTTATATTTGCTGATTGCATATGTGAGTATTCCAATAAAGATAACCATGCCAAAAGGAATAAATAGCGCATAATTGTCTCCGAGAATGTCTTGAATTTTTATAAAAATAGCTACCCAAAAAACAAGAATTGAAACTGCGTACGTGATTATTTTTATCCTTTTTTTAATTATTTCATCTAAATTTTTATTCAGATATTCTTTCCATAATATAAAAATAAACCAAAACAGATATAGAATCGCGGATATATAGATATAAGGATAACAAATTTCTTCTTGAATAGAACACGAACCATTCTGGATAATTACTGAGTACAGAAGTTTATAATAATTGGAAAAACTTATTAGAAAAATTGGAACTATAGGAAGCCAGATAAAAAATTGTTTTAATTTCCCTGGCTTTTTACTAATTAGCTCGTATGCAAAATTAATAAGAAGGGGCGGTATTAAAAATATGAACATTTCTATTCTTTGGAAGGTTAAATAAGTATTCACACTCCACGTAAACCAAGTCAAAAAATCAATAATCATCCAGATAGCAAAAATAATAGCAATTGAAGAAAGTAGTTTATTAATCAGCTTATTTTTGTTTTGCTGATAAAGAAAAAAAGTAAACCCGATACTTATTAATATCGATGGAAAATAAGAATAATATATAAGACTTGGGAATACAGATGTACACATTTAATTTTTTTTTGGAATATATTTTTTTATTGATTCAGGATATGCCCACCAATATAGTTCGTCTTTTTCTGATATCGGCATGATAGGAACAATCAACGGCTTCAGACCAAATTGTTCTTTTATTTCTTTAAATGCAGGAAGAACAACGTTATAAGTAAATTGTTTCTCATTTTTTTGAATCAAATAATTTTCAAAAAGTACTCCATTGCATATAAATAGCGCCAAATAATATTTCATGTATTTTTTCGCTCTTCCTCCCTTTTCTTTGTACCACTTAGAAATATCGAATGTATCTATATCAATTTTACTTGATTCTATAATTCGGTGATAGAAATCGACAAGGTTCTCTCCCCACAAGGTTGTTACTTCATTGAGCGGCTTGTTTTCTGATTCAATAAAGTTAATTAAATATTCATGATCTATGGTTCCATTACCATGATTTTCATCTTTTTTGAAAAAACACATCTTGCCCAGATAAAGTTTTGCAGGATTGCATGATACATATTTATCTTTTAGATATTCCAAATTGACTGGTTTCAAACTAGTTAATCTGACCAATTCAAGAAAATGAAAAAATTCTGAATTTGGAGCTGTTACATGGCGAGCTAAAACAGCACTTGGTTCTTTTTTGAAAATCTCCGGAATTTCTCCAAGAAAATCCTCCACTTTTTTTCTTAATTCTTTATCATTCCATCTCTTCCGAATTTCTTTTTTTGCTATAGACAGAGGTGTATAAATTTCTTTGACATCAAATTGTTCTTCAACCTGTTTTAAATCAATTCTTTCTGCTTGTTTTATTTCGTCCATAATTAAAAATAAAAGCTCATTAACAGCCTACCCTTCCAGATTAATTGTAGCATAGGAACGGCTTTTTGCAATAAAAAAACCGGCTCTGCATCGTTTTGCATTGCCGGCTATTTTTTCCCGTCATAAGTACCTTCTATATAATCAGTTGGCTCGCCGTTATAATAGTATGGCCAGTTTTCGATGCGTCGCACTTTCCTTATCATTTTTCTAAAATACTTCTGGACAACATTGCTAAGGCCATTTTCCACTCGAGCGTGCATGGAGAAATTATCAACTCCACGTTTTCCCGCTTCGTCAATCAAAGTCAGGATCATCTTGAGAAATCCTCGGCCCTTGCGGTAGTCAGGAAGAATTTCAATGGTTTCTACATAAAAACGCTTGGAATCGGCTTTCATTTCCGGATCAACTTTATTCAAATCTTCAAGAGCCACGTTGTGCGGAATAGCCAAGATATATCCAACATTCTTTTCTCCCTCCTTGAGAAAAACATTAATATTTTCCGGATTTTCCAGCGCTTCGTGATAATATTCTTCTGCATCTTCATATTGCTCATCGAAAGAATTTCTGTCTATTTCGAGAATGGCGGCTAGATGTTTAGGATCATAACCGTTGACTACTTCAGTAGTTTGCACAACCGCCTCCTTTTTTTCAATTGTGTTATCTTTTTTTGGCAGAAAACCATTTTCACTTATCATGTTTCGAATATAGCATAACAGAAAGGGGCCTGCAAATAGATATATGCACGCCCCTAGCGGAAAAGTGACTTAAAAACTTCTGAAAAGTTTTCGTATCCTGCCACATAAATAGCTGTCCAGATAGCCATTTGTATCGCCGAAGCGATGACAAATATAGCAACCTTGCTCTGTTGGGAATTTAACCGGCTCCTGAAAAAAATTACGAAACGATCAGGGCCATCCCAAATGATGAGCCGAACAATTATCAGAGTCTCGATTATGAGGCCGGACACTTTTGACTTTTCAATACCTGCGTTGATCAGCCGGCGAAGACCTTCCATAAGGGTCAGATCGACCTCAGTTTTATCATTGGCGAAAATTACTCCGCCGCAGATGGCCATATTGCCGAACCACAGTATCACGAATATTCCCCATTCGGGAACATTGTAATACTTCAGAAAGCCAACGATGCCAGCTGTCAGCCCCAACAGAAACCATTCAAATCCGCGTAACGCCGGCACTACCAGAGAAAGGACAATTCCTTTCTTTTTCATCTCTTCAGCGCTTTCAACGCCAAAGAAGGTACCGACAATCTTTTTCGTTAATTTGCCTATTTTGGCCATTTTCAGTTCCTTTCTATCTATATGTAATTGTCAAAAAACCTTCATTTTCAGCCAGATTGTGCATTATAGCATAATCCGGAAAAAAGTCAAATTTTCGGTCAAATTTGACAGAAATAATATAGCTGCTATATTCAAACTATGAAGACGATCGTAATAACCCAAAGCCCGCAACCCAAAATGGCCCAAGCCTTGAGGTTGTTTCGTGGTGTCTAAATAAATTAGGAAATAGTAAGCTAAACGAACGGCCTCAAGGGGCCGGTTTTTAATTCTTTTTTACAGAAAAAGAAAAGGAGGAAAAAGTGGCAATTATCAGAAGGCCGAAAAGCCGAAGGGAGGCACGATCTGGAGCCAAAATTCTGGAAAAATCCGGAATCAAAGAGACAACAACTCAGATGCTTCTGGACAATAACGATTTTTTGATTGCAGTCAATGTGGGTGGACAGATCGTCGGTGTTGTTGACCGGAGAAATTCTGTCCGCTGTTATGCTAGAAAAGATTGCGTCTTTCAAGAAATCATGGAACAAATTGCCAAAATATAACTAACAGGGAAAGAGCGCCGCGCCGCTCTTTCCCTGCAACTATTCTTCAGTTGATTTTTAACTTTTATTGTGAGATTATTAATTTATACAAAAACATATGAAACAATCACAACTTTTCACCAAAACCCAAAAAAACGCGCCCAAAGACGAGCCCAGCATCAACGCGCAGCTTTTGATCCGCGCCGGATTTATCAACAAGGAAATGGCCGGCGTATACTCAATGCTGCCTTTGGGCCTAAGAGTGATAAATAAAATTGCCAATATAATAAGGGAAGAGATGGACAAAACCGGCGGAGTGGAGATGCAATCGGCCGCTTTGCAGAAAAAGGAGACTTGGGAAAAATCCGGCCGCTGGAGCGATGAAGTAGTTGACAATTGGTTCAAGACGAAACTGAAGAACGGGACCGGGCTCGGGCTGGCTTTTACACACGAAGAGCCGCTGGCAAATATGATGACAAATTTCGTATCATCGCACAAAGATCTGCCGTTTTATGTGTATGACATCACGACCGTTTTTCGCAATGAAGCTCGGGCAAAATCAGGCGTTATGCGCGGCAGAGAATTTTCCTGGAAAGCTTTGTATTCTTTTTCTAAAAATGAAACGGAACATAATAAATATTACGAAAAAGCCAAAACGGCTTATAAAAATGTTTTTGACCGGGTCGGCCTGGGAGAAAAAACTTTTTTGACTTTTGCTTCCGGCGGATCGTTTTCTAAATATTCGCACGAGTTCCAGACAGTTAGCGAATCCGGTGAGGATATAATTTACGTTGATGAAGAGAAGGGAGTCGCTGTTAACCGCGAGGTTTATACGGACGAAGTATTAAAAGATCTCGACCTGGATAAAAGCAAACTAGTTGAGAAAAAAGCCATTGAGGTCGGCAATATATTTTCCCTGGGCTATAGGTTTTCAGAGCCATTTGGCCTGAAATATAAAGACGAGAAAGGGAAAGACCAGCTTGTTTTTATGGGATCTTACGGTATGGGCATTTCAAGAGTGATGGGAACTATTGCGGAATTGCATAATGATGATAAAGGCCTCATTTGGCCGGAATCTGTCGCGCCGTTCAAAGTTCATCTCATCAGTCTCGGGCAGTCCGAAAAAGCGGAAGAATTATACGACAAACTGACGGCAAAAAACGTAGAGGTATTATACGACGACCGGGACGTCTTCGCCGGAGAAAAATTCGCCGACTCTGATCTCATCGGTCTTCCCTATCGCCTGGTCATCAGCGAAAAATCATTGAAAGCTGGTGGAGTAGAAATGAAAAAAAGAAATAAAAAAGAAACTAAGATAGTTTCAGTTGAAGAAGCGGTGAAAATGTTATAGAATAATAATTTCTGATTTTAGAAACCTTAAAAAATAATTCCCGACCGGGGATTATTTTTTTATCTTATCTCAGCACGCCGGGAATGTATGGCATGGAATGGATTATTTTGGCGACTGTCCCGATAATGATGGCGGCAATGATAGACGCCCCGATGGCCGATCCGATTCCAAAAATTACACCTCTTCCGAAATTTTTCCAGGGAGAATTAGAGCTTTCAATCTGCTTGGTCAGTTCCTGGATATTTTTTGATAAATGATTTTCCTTTTCCATTTTTTATAAATTTTTATTTTTATTTATCACATTTTCATTATATCACAGTTTAGCGCCTCCTTCGCGCAACAAAAAACAGGAATGAATAATGTTTATATTCCTGATTTACATATTTTGGCTTATTCCAAAACTCCGGCTTTAGCCAGAGCGTTTGAAGCGTGCATCGCGAAAACGTCAAAAAATTCCAGATCCTGCGCATCTACACCTTTTTTCTTATCAAAACCCAAGAAAATAAAACCTCCTAAATCCGTTCCTTTTAAAAGTGGAAGGGTGACAAAATATTCCAGCTTATTATCAAGAGACAGGATCTCCCCTTCATATCGCCGTATATCCCCACTGATAAGGACCCTCTCCTTTATTAAATGCTTCAAAAGACCGACTGTGTGACCCGTGATCACTTCGATCTTTTCTTTCTGCCCCTCCTCCATTCCCCTATAAGACAGCAGATCAAATCGACCTCTTTCTTTTGTGCCATAAAGATAGCCGGTAGGAGCACTGGAAATATTCATCGCTAAATTCAAAATATGATCGATAACTTCTTGTCTGTGTTTTTTCGACTTCGGAAATTTTCCCATCTCTAAAAGAAGTGAGATCTTCCTGTTGATGAGCCCTAGATGTTTATATGATTCAGTCAATTGCCCCTCTATGATATTCTTTGATTTATCCCGATTTTTAGCCAGCTCCTCTTCTGTCTTTTTGCGCGCGCTGATATCACGTAGAAATATGAATATAAATCCGCCCAAATAATTAGCATAATTGGCGCTGGCTTCAACGTCTATGATCTCACCGCTTTTTTTTCGGTGTTGAGTTTGAAACCGGCTTTCGCCCGTTTTTTTTATTCTTTCAAGGTGTTTTGCGATAACATTCGGCTTTTCCCTAACCTCAACGTCCGCTATGTTCATTTTTAACAATTCATTTCTTCTGTATCCGATCAATTGGCAATAAGCATCATTCACATCCAAAAAACGGCCCTGCAAATCAACAATCCAAAACCCGTCCATAGAATCACGGGTGATAGATTGATAAATCTTGGCTGTTTCCTCAAGGATGTCTTGTTCTTTCTTTTTTCCAGATTTTTTCATTAGGATAATGTCCCCTATCGCAAATTATATCTAGGGCCAGCATAGGAAAATATTTGCAAAAGCAAATAGCCTATCAAGCTGTATACTATCAGCGCGGCCAGCGTGGCAAAATCAACCACGAACCCTGCAAACTTGAAACTCGGAAGAATTCCGGCAAACGGGCTCACGAGAGTCGCCGTCACGCCATAGATCCAGGCCACAAAAGGAGTGCTGACATTGACCGTGAAAAACTTGAAGATGAAACGGAGCGAGAGCAAAAACTCGATGACTCCGAAAAAGATATTTATTAGCGTTCTTATAATTCCAAACATAAATTTAATTTAGTTACATTATGACTTCCTTCTGATCTGGGCAGTCTTGGCTACCTTAGCCACTCGGACAGCCTCTTCGACGGCTGTCTGTTTTGCGGCAACAGCTAGCTTGCTCATCGACTTCCAGTGTTTTTTGAGATCTTTCGCTAACGCTTCAACCTCCGGCTGACTGGCTTTCTTGCCTTTCTCATATTCTTTGGCCACCGTGTCGATAATTTCCAGGTAGACCGGCTCCGTGATTTCGCGCGCCGTTTCCAATTTCTCTATGACTTCCCCTTTCATTTTGATGGCCCAGGCCTTCGCATGTTGCCTATGTTTCTTGCCTTTCGGTCCGAAGAGAAAATAGGCCGTCGCCGCGAGGCCAGCCAGACTCGCCCCGATTACTGCCAACTGCACCGCTTTTGATTTGTTTACTTTTTTTTCCATAAAAATTGTATTAATAAATTATTTTTCTTCATTGTCGGCTTCCGCGTCCTTCTCCACGGGGCGCCTTTTGCTGCGCGCCCGAGGGAAGAACAACCGGAAGACCAGATTGCTCTCCAGTCTTTCTTTGAGATCAAGGACAAATTCTTCCGACTCCTTGAAATGGCTTTGCATCTTTTCTGAAATCTGGTATAGATTTTTGCCCGCTTTGATGAAATAGAAGAGGGCAATAGAGAGCAACACAGCCAATACCACTGACGCGATGGAAGAGATAAAAAAGAAAATGTCGGCTTTCATAACTGTTTCCATAATAGTATATACAACCGCGGCATTAATTATTTAGGTCAAATAACTCTGCGGCCTCGCAGGAGATTTACGACGATCAGGATGATGGCGATTATCAGCAAGATATGAAGTAGTCCGCCCATCGTATAGGAAGTGAGGAAACCCAGAAGCCATAGTACCAGCAAGATTATGACTATTGTCCACATACTTTTGAGATAGTTAATTACACTAACACTGCATCGCACTAAACAAGCGAAGATGCTTGTTTTTCGCCGGAGAATATCCGCACTAGTTTGACAATTCCCCAAGCGATGACGGCGTACACGATAATGGCCACCAATGTTGACGGCTCGAGAACTGAAGTTGTCTCCACTCCCGGGGCATAACCCTGATGGAAGATTCCTTGGAAGGGCACTATAAAAAGTCCCGTGAGACCATAGATGAAACCCACAAAGGCGCTCGAGAAACTCGCTCCCGTAAGCTTTAGGACGAGACGGAAAGCCAAGAGTATTTCCAATGCTCCGAAGAAGAAATAGACTAAATATTCGATCGTCTGAAAACCAGTTGCTTTCGTCTTGACGGGAGCATTCACGACTGGATCAATATTGGTTGGTTGTGCAGTTGTCGTTTCTCTTATAATTTCTGTCATATTTTTTCACCACCTTTCGTTTTAAATTTCTATTTTTTTAATTATTGTCTCTTTAGGCAGATATTTAACCAGCGCCCTCTCCACGAGAACGGTCAGACTCATCTCCTCAACGACGGCTTGCGCTTTGGCTTGTTTTAATAGCTTTGGGTTGAGGAAGAGAGTTACTCGCTGTTTGTTGTCAGTTGTCATAATTGATATATTACAATTAGTTGTATCTATTGTATTACTACGCCTAAAGACAGTTTTATATTTCAAAAGCCCCCTCAAAAAACAAGGCTTGTTACAGCCTCATTTTTTCAAAGCACGGGCTAGTAAAGGGCGTTAGAACTGTTTTTGAGAAAAGAAAAGAGTATATTTTCATTCCTGATCTTCAAAAAATATAAAATCAAACAGCTAGGCGGGCAAGAAGGTATGACACTGTTGATTCGGCACCCTGGTTCAAATTAATTTCTTTTTCTCCAACTCCGTCATAACATCCGCCTGTCGTATGATCGTAGACTACCTGACCTAACATATTATTTCCCAGAAACCAGTCAAAGGCATTGCGCATCTTTTCTTTATATTTCGTATCGCCACTCGCTTCATACATTGCTTTTAGCGCTAAAACAAGCGCCGTCACCTCCTCCGGTTGCTGATCATAAAGTGTTTTCTTCCCGCCTCTCTTAAACCAACCGCTCTGCCCTACAGGAGCGCAACAATTTATCTTGAATGAATGGAATGCGAGAAAATCAAGCGCAGCTTTGGCAATATTAAAATATTTTTGATCACCTATCCGTTTATATGCTAAGAACAGAGACTCGGGGATTACACCATTTGAATAAGCCAAAATATCTTCAAACCACTGCCAGTCAGATTCACTATTTTTTTCATATAGTCCCACGAGATATTTGCAATATTTTTTTAGCATAACTTCATATTTTATGTCATTCTCGTATTCTAACCATTCGCACAGAGCTTTTATATAAAATGCCGCTGCCCTCGGAACAGGCACTATTTTATTTAAATCAAACTTCATCCTAAAAATTTTTGCAGCTTTCTTTTTTATTGACAGTGGCATAGATTTCGAAGCAGCCACAACGGCCAACGCATACATCCCGCGCGCGCAAGCATCATCCAAACCCTCCCGAGTATTGCGCTCAACGTTAAGTGTTTTGTCTTGATTAACATAATTGTGGCATCCAGGACTACTGAAAATATATTCGAGGAGATTAAGATAAATATGAGCCAATTTTAAGGCTGTCGCATTTTTATGTTTTTCATAATATCTAGTAACCACAATCAATGCTCGCGCATTATCATCCAGAGTATACCCTGAATCCGGATCCGGATCTGTCAGTTTTGCAAATTGGAACATGCCAAAATTATCAGTCATTTTCATTAAGTGTTTGAGTTTAACCTTAGGTAAATTTTTTTCCTGCAGTCCTAATTCTGGCACAATAGCTATAAACTCTCGCATATAAGAAAGCGCAACATTCTGCCAGGTCATCTTTCTGGTTCTGAAATATGCCTTTTTACCCATTTCTATTCCAAGATTTTTGCTTTCCAAAATCTCATTGATAGCCTCGGCAAATGCCGCAGGTTTTTTGAATTCAACCAATCTTCCAACTTCTCTTGTCACGTCTTCTTTAGCTTGGGCAAAAGCAGTTGAAACTACCGGACGTCCGGCGCCGAGGGCATATGATAATGTTCCCGAAACTGCTTGATTTGGATCAAGAGAGGGTGAAAGATATATATCTGTCGCCTGCAAAAATTGCAAAATTTTTTCTGTCGGCAGATATGTATTATAGAAAATAACATTTTTATTCAAACCGAGCTTAAATACAAGCTCGCTAAGATTATTTCGATATGTCTCTCCTTCTTTCTTTAAAACTACTGGATGAGTCGCGCCCACAATCAAATAGACCACGTTGGGAAATTTTTTCACTACTTCCGGAAGAGCCTCAATAGCATATTCAATTCCCTTGCCTCTATTTAGGAGCCCGAAAGTTGAAATTACCGTTTTTCCGCCCAGTCCAAGCGCCAGCTTAGCTTTTGCAGTACCATGATAAGGAGTAGCGTGAATGCCGTGCGGAATGATTTTTATTTTATTGGGATGAATGCCATAATCAACCACTAATATTTTTTTTGACGTTTCAGTCATCACAATAACGCATCTGGCATAATCATTGATAGCCACTACAATTTCCTTGTATTTTTTAAAATATTGGTTTGACGCCGGTAAAATAGTGTGCATAACAATCACAACCGGCTTTTTTATCTCCCGTAAAAAATCAAGCAAATACGCGCCCTTTTCACCGCCATGAATACCGAACTCATGCTGGATACAAATTAATTTTATTGAAGGTATTTCATTGAGTTGCCAGGCGACCTCCGCGTATTCGCTTTTCTTGGTCTGAAAAATTTGCATAATGACCGATTTGGGGTAAGTCAAGCGACTCAATTCATTAACATTCAAAGCGACGACTTTTGCTTCTTCTTGCGGAAAAAAAAGCTCATTAAAAACATTGACAAGATCCCTGGTAAATGTAGCTATGCCACATTCTCTGGGAGGAAAAGTTGACAAATAGACAATCCAATTTTTATTTATTGCTTTCATATATTTAATCCAGAATAGCGTTATTCTCCAATTCGGAAAGTAAACTTTTTAAATCAACACTTTTGGCGGCAATAAGCTTGTCGCCCGCTCCATAATAAATAAAAAGTCGGCCGTCGCGAACAACACAGCCTGTTGGAAAAACTACATTATCGACATCCCCCCCTTTTTCCCATTCTTCTTTGGGAGAAAAAAGAGGTTCTCGCAAGCGGCCGATTACTTGCGTGGGATCATCAAGATTAAGCAGCGCGGCGCCGGCATGATAAATTTTTCCATATTTTGAATCCTCTGCTGCGTGATAAATCAAGAGCCAGCCATTCTCCGTCTCAATAGGAACCGCTCCGCCACCAATGTTGCGACTCTCAAAATCATACTTTGGATCAAGGATGATATATTTATCAAGTTCAACAAAATATTTTCGCCAGTAGTTGTCATCAAGCTCGGAAAATGAATCAAAATAAGCAACCTGTATTCCAGGGAGTACTCGATGAACAAGCGCGAATTTTCCGTTAAATTTTTTCGGAAAAATAAACACGTCTTTTTCCCACAGAAAAACATCTTTACCTACTCGGTCTTTCAGCACTGATTCAAAAAATTGGTATCTCTCTCGCACTTTCGACTGTCTAAACAAATCTTCCGCTTCATCGTAAGTAAATTGTGCTGAAATAATTCCATGTTTTTCAAAATGTGCAAGATCTTTGCTGGTAGCGTAGGCGACCATGGCATTTTTTCCATCATAGACAGTATAAAATAAATAATATATTCCATCCAAAAAAACGACACGCGGATCTTCTATGCCTTTTTTTTCAAAGTCATGTTCGGGAACTAAAATTGGATGATCAAACCGATTAACTGCTTTCCCGTTCTCATCAATTTGACAATATCCAATTGAAGAAATAAGATCGCCCTTTCGCACTGCTCGATAGAACATGTGCGTAATTCCATTTGCTTCAATACACGTCGGATTGAGTACCGCTTCGTTTTCAAACGGCAAATCAGTAGCCTCTAAGATAATCCCTTCGTCTTTAATTTGAATCATAATAAATATCTTTAAATAATAATTTATATTTTTATCTTATCATAATAAGTTCTAACTTCCTACTGCCCCTACCAAAAAAGAGACTAATTAAAGCCTTTTTTTATGTCCAGCATGGGGTAGCAAAGGACGCTAGAACTATTTTTATGAAGAAAAGGGAGTATGTGTATATTCCTGATTTGAGAATATAATTCAATTCGTTCGCCGGGCTAAAATTAGTTTAATTTCACTCTTTAGCTTCTAAGTTGTATAATATCAAACGAGTCGAATATATGAATTATTGATATGAAAAAGAAAACTTATCTTTCTTCCCTCACCTCTCTTCGTGGCATAGCCGCGCTTTTAGTCATCCTACTTCACGTTAATATTTTCTGTTTTGCGCTAGCGCCCTGGGACAGCCCTTTCGATCTTTTTATCCAAAAAGGCTATTTATGGGTGGACTTCTTTTTTCTGCTTTCCGGTTTTATTATGATGCATGTCTATTCGGAATCATTTGGAGAAAGCATCAAGAAAAATTTCAAGAAATTCATGCGCTCGCGGTTCGCCCGCATCTATCCTCTTCATATATTTTCTTTTTTATGCATGGTGGCTTTTTATTTCTGGTATCGGGCCAATTTTATCATGTATCCGGCAGATTATACCAATACTTTCAACGTGCACACTATTTGGACCAATCTTCTTCTTCTTCATTCTATGGACATTAACAGAAACCTTACCTGGAACAGCGCCTCGTGGTCTATCAGTGTCGAATGGTGGATGTATGTTGTTTTTCCTTTTCTGCTCATTCCTTTTCGAAAACTCACCGATTGGAAAAAGATTTTTGTTTTTTTTGGCGTCATCGCCGGTTATCTCTTCATAATCTACTATCTTTACCCGTTGTCCGCCGCCACAAATGGCACACTTAATCCCGGCACAAAAGACACACTGGACGTAACCTATAATTATGGCTTCGTCCGCTGTTTCTTCGGCTTTCTTTTCGGGATGCTGCTTTATGAACTTTATCGCGTCGGTTGGGGCCGACGATATTTGAATAAAAATATCGCCTGGCTTTTAACTATGATCCTCGTCGTAATCGTAATGACTTTTTCTATGCCCGATTTTATTCCGATTATTGCATTTTCCGCCATAATTTTGGCCAGCGTCTATACCGAAGGCATCGGTAAACAGCTTCTCAATCTTAAACCGCTCATCTATTTGGGGGATATCTCTTATTCGCTCTATCTTATGCATCTTCCTATTATGTTTTTTCTTTTTAATTATCTCGAAGTCAAAAAATTTCCGCAGATACAATTGGAAAATCCCAGCTGGCAAACCGCCTGGCTTTATACCTTGGTTTATTTAGCCATTGTTATTTTTGTTTCCACCTTGACTTATTATTTTATCGAAGTGCCGATGAGACAAAAGCTGAATCAATCATCCAATAAAACTTAAAAAAGACTCAAGAGAGTCTTTTTTAAATCAAACTACGCATCAAAAAATTGCCATTTTTATTTTACATACGCAACTATCAAATTTTTCCAAACCGCATATCCGTGAGAATTGAGATGCAACCCGTCCTTAGCGTATCCCGCGTATAGTTTATTATCCGCTCCGCAAAAATACGGATATAAGTCGATGAAGAAAATCCTACTTCCATCCACCAATGATTTAATTTTGCTGTTCAGATTAATGATTTTTTGGCTGTCAACAGTTCCGAATCTTGAACCTGAAATATCATTGTCCACCGGCAGCACGCTCTGGATGTATATCGTCGTATCAGGCGACTTCAATCTTATCTCGCTTATTATTTTTTCATAGTTGGTGAAAATATAGGGAACGTCCTCGCCTCTTAGCAAGTCATTGATGCCGATCATCAAAAATAATTTTTGCGGCTTAGCGCGGATGACCGCATCCAGCCTGGCCAAGACATCATCGGTTATATTGCCAGAAATGCCGTCATTCGCAATATCTGAAACTCCAAACAGCACATTCCAATCCTCCTGGAAAGTAATGCTGTCTCCCAAGAAAACCGTTTCACTATTCGCATTCGTGTCCGACTTACCATATCCGGCGCGCGATAGCAGGTCTTGCCAGACAGTTTGCGATTTTTGGTAACTAAACCGAATTGAGTAGCCAACGATTATCGCCGCCAAAATAATGACTACTCCAATCGTAAATGCTATTACAGTTTTTTTATTCTTTTTTTTGTTTGATATTTTCATATTCCAATCTTATCATAATAAGTTCTAACTTCCTACTGCCCCTACCAAAAAAGGGGCTAATTAAAGCCTCTTTTTATGTCTGCACGGGAAGCTAGATGACATTCGGACAAATATACTTGAGAATTGGGATAAAGTTGAGGTGAGATTAGAGCGGGCGATGGCGCTATTAAGCAAATGAAAAGAGGCGGATTTTTCCACCTCTTAAGTCTTACTTCTTTTTTACAGAAAACCACCAGCCCTGGCGATTCCAGTTAGGCCAACAAGTATCCAGAAAGTATTCAGCAGGATATAAGCCTTATCCCGCTTCAGAATCGAACACCAGGACAATAGCACCGCATCAGTCGTGTTGAATATCCATACGAACATAAAAGGGCTTTGCGGTCCAAGCCAGCTCACTAGTGAAAAACTGAATATACGCATCGAGACGCCTACCATTTCAAGAACTTTAATGTGATTGATTATAAACGCATTCGACACTTCTATACTATGCCTGAACCTGCTCATCACGCCTCCTTTCGGCTGTTTTCTATTAAGGTGCTGAGATATAAGACTAACGTATAAATTCTAAAATGACAAGTTTCAGTGATAAATTATTAGAGAATTGGGATAAAGTTGAGGTTAGATTGGAGCGGGCGATGGCGCTAATGAAGCAAGATTAACTCTGTAATTCTGCATCAATTTTAGTATTCCCCTGCTCTACATTTTTCACAAACAGCATGCCGAGTTGGTTTAACCTATCCAAGCTCATATCAACCTGTTCCATGCTGATACTATGCCCTGCTTCTTCCTCAAAGATTTTCCTTGCTTTTATTCTTAATTCTTCAGAGAATTGATATCGTGTATCTTTCATGTTTTTGTTTATATTGCTTCCCCGAAAACAAATCGCTCCTATTGTTTATTTTGCAATAGTTGAATTAAAAAATTTTATTTTTTCTACTGTTTTGTGTAAATATGGTTTTAAATATTCCTCTATTGGTTTTATTTTCTCACTCAATTCAACAGCGAATTTATCTTCCGGATTAATTTCAATTTGATTGGGCGATAAATCCCAAATTATACTATGAACTTCTTTTTGCCTTGTTTTTAAATAATCAGCACCCATTTCCCGACGACCATCCTCACTCTGCATTTTCAAATAATCCGAAACAGCAAAATCAAGTTGCTTAACAATTGTTAAAAGCTCATAAGTCTCTTTTCGGATTGTATTTCCCCAAAGAACCTCTGCTTCAAGAATATCGACAAGCAATTGATCGCGCGACTCATTCAACAGCTTGAATCTTTTTCCATAAGCTTTGCGAGTCCCCATTTTAAGTTTTTCATCATCTGATAAATTTTCTGGAAATTCGAAATCCAACATTTCATAAATAGACATAAAAGGATTTCTCACGATCTCCACTCCTCGACGAACTTTATAAACCAAAAACAAAATTCGTCTTGATGTATCATATTCAGCGTTTCCTTTGAGTTGTTTTTTCCAAACATCCAATCCTTGCCATGCGATAATAATGCCAATAAGCCCAAGATAGATTGAGCTATATGACAATACCTCTTTAAAAAAATTCAAGGTAAAATCCATACATTTTTATTATCTACTAAAAACAAATCGCCCTCGCGCTGAAAATGGAATAAAACGATAAAATAAATTATTTTTTCACAGAGACAGGCATTTGACCTAATTCAAATTGTTGATAAAAAAATGATAGCGTAGCTTCTTGTGTAAAATAGGCCGAGAGATAATTTTTGTCTTCTTCAACTGCCTTTAGATGGCGCTCGTAGGCTTCTGTTGGATCGCAAGTAATTCCATTTATAGAAACTGCATAACCAACTTCTTTCATTTTGTCTATCACGGGAGTAATCATTTCAGATTTTTCACCAATAATCTCTATAACGATATTTTTTCTTGCGGCCAAGCTTTCCTTTAGAATCATATTGCTTGCCAATGAAGCGTAATTTTCCAATTTGGGATTATCTTCGCCTACTTCATTTTTAACAGCATTAAGAATATCTCCAAATTCAAAATTAACAAAACCATCGGAAAATTTTTGCTTGCGTTCGGTTGTTTTTCCCGAACCAACTCCGCCCATGATAATAACAAACTTTGGCGGATTATCCGACTTTCCATTTTCCCAAAATGGCCTAGCAATCTCTCCTACTTTAATATATTCTTCGCTACTAAACTGCACGATTTTTTGATTGTTGTTTTCCATAAGTTTTAAACAAGTCGCCCTCGCACTATAAATGCAATAGAGCGATTGAAAAATTATCTTAATTTGTAATATTGTGCTTTTTGAAAACCTCTAGAAAGGTTGGCGTTGCAAAACCAATTGAATAAATTGCATTCACCGTTTCTATGTATGATTTTTCTTTATACTGCTTCAATAATTTTTGCCTCTCGTCCGATATTAAGCATTCTTCTTCTATTATTTTTATCGGCTTGAATCCATGAACAATTGAAATAACTCTTCCTGTTTTTGAATCAAAAATAGGACCGCCGCTGTTTCCTGGGTTAAAAGCGAGGGTGAATTCATATATGTAATCTTCTGCTGTTGCATTATATCTGCAATTTACCACTCCTTTATCGGCACGAAGCAATATGTTTCCTATTATCGGCTTATTAATATCACTATCCTGGAATAACAAGTTGCAAAGCGGATATCCAAGCACGCCAACCTCTGAGCCTATGGGTAGAAAATCTTTAGAAATTCGAATGAAATCGTTTTTATTGGCAAATATTTTGTCTCCTACCTGATAAAAATCTTCATCCAAATGGATTATAGCCAGATCAGTATTTGGGTAAAGAAATAAGTGTTCATCTAATTTTGGCTCAAATATTCTAAAATGCCATTTGCCTTCGTCGTCATTTTTTAACAGATAATACTGATCACCCTCTTTATGTTGAGCAAATCCCCCCTTATTAAGATCATTAATAACATGAGCTGCGGTTATAAACCTATACGGAGCACCAACAAATCCAGTACCAAGAGTAAACCATTGAAACCCTTCTCTGCCTTCGATGTTTGTCTTTCTTCCTCTTACAATAATATAAACCGACCGCTTCAACCACTTTAAGCATTCTGAAAAATTATTAAAATTATCTGGCCTTTTGGGAATTTTAGGTCCTTGATATTTTTTGTTTCTTTTTTTATTTTTCATATACTAAACTAGGAATTCTTAATTAAACCTATAACTTTCCCATTAATAAAAAACTCATCATCTGGATGCAAATAAATCGGTTCGTAATCATATGACGAATCAGCTTTCAAAGCAATCTGTCCATTTTTTTTATCCTCAATGAATCTTTTTATGATTGCCTTGTCGTCAATAATGGCAAGAACAATATCATTATTTTCTGCATTTCTGTCCTCACCATCTACAATAACAAAATCACCATTTTCAATGCGCTTGTCATCAACCTCCGCTCGATTCATAGATGAGCCATCAGTTTTAATGGCATAAAGTCCTATCGGTTTTGATCGGCCGACAAGCTTGCTTGAGACACGCAAAAATCCTTCGAAATTTTGCTCAGCAAAAATAGTTGCCGGACCACAACTTGCCGTTCCGATTATTGGAATTGAAAAAAGCCGAGCTGATTTTTTAAGAAAACCCTTAGACCAGCTTGGCTCCCCGGCAGTTCTATCCATAACTCCCTTAATTCTGTCTATGGTCAAAAATCTCTTTTTTTGGAGCTGTAGAACATGGTGTTTTATTTTCTGGGGCGATTCATTGGGCATGCCAATGCCACGAGCCATATCCCGGAGACTAAGTTTTGCTAAATTCTCTTTTTTGGACAGTTCTAATAGTTTTTGTTGTATTGTATGCATGTTTTTATCCTAGCATACTTTCTTTTTAAAAGCAATATTTCTTTGAGCTCCTTAAAACTTGACAGCTAGCAGCTTTTTTGATAGACTAGTATGAAGAAAAGCGCTTTTTCTACTAGCGCCCCAGGAGCTAGCTAATTCGCCCGGCCATAGTCTGGGGGTACAGCCTTAAAAATAAGCGTATGGACACTTTACTTGTGTCATATGATCTGAGAACGCCCGGAAAAGACTATCAGAAATTATGGGATCACCTGAAGTCATACAACAGCTACTGCAAACCTTTAGAATCATTCTGGTTTATCAAAACGACCCTCTCGGCAGAAGAGGGGCGCGACAAGATCAGGCAGTTTATGGATTCTAACGATCGATTGGTAGTAGTCAATGTAACGGGACGAGAAGCAGCATGGAACAACCTCGGGACTGCCATAAGTCAATGGATCATGGATAATCTTTAGGCCAAAAGATTATACAATTATGCAACCGCCTACATCAAATAGGCGGTTGTTTTTATAATTCCAGCAAACCCCAACCGTCCCACTTCTTATTCTCCGGCTCCCAATTATAAACTTTGCTCGAATTAATAACCCATTCATTGTTCATTTCGATCACGACTCCGCCATAAACATTTTTATTCTTTTGCCCGGAAAGATGTTTTTGCAATGCCTCAGCTTTTGCCTTAGTTTTTGTTTTTCCGTCACGGTCACCGTGATCTTTGACTTCTAAAATTTCAATACTTCCATTTTGCAACTGAACCAAGTAGTCTGGATAAAAAGTGAAAATTTCGTCACCATATTCATACCGCACGCCAAAATAATCTTGCCTATTCTCTCCGTTTTTCCACCACCAAACAATTTTGTCCGCATTATCGTTAAGAAATTTTTCAAAGTGCTTTTCCGGTTCAGATCGATCTTTACCTAAATAGCAGTTGTCATAAGCGTAATTTTTAACTTTCGTCAACTCGTCTGTATGATCGTTAAAAAACAATTCCTTTGGCAATTCAAAATCATAGTATTTTTCACTTTCTTTTACTTTTTCGCGAACTTCATCTTCTTTTACTCCCCTGTACGCCTCAATAGATTGTGAAAGTATTTTTTCGAAAACAGCCCTATTACCATTATGCAAAAATATTTTTTGAATGATAAAAGTTGGTTCATTCCAATCATTCGCACCTAAATATTTCATAAACCAAGCGTAGATGGCCGTTTTTACGGGAGAAACAGAGCGCTTAACACCTCGAAATGATCCCAAGTTCCTTTTTATAACTTGCTTAAACATATTGTCCAAATCATTTCCGGCAATAGTCAATCGTTTAATAGTTTCGGGCGTAATTTTTCCTTTCAACTCATCAAAGGATTTCATGTCTAATTTGGTGTCGGCAATAATTTCTTGCTCATAATGCTTTACGTCAAGAGAAATTCCTCTTCTTTCGACTTTTTCAACACATTCTGAAAAAAGAGCATGTCCACCATCGAGATCGAAATGATCGTTGGCTATTTTTTCAAATGTCGGTGTAAAGCTAGCAGTAATATCGCCATAATCCACGCGTTGCTTGTAATATGAAATTAACTTTATCGGCTTATATTTTTCAATTCTGTTGCCCTTTAGATGTTTGATAATATTAGGATTATATTCTTCCTTTTTCACTAAAATACTTTGGACATTGGTATAAATATATCCACGGTTCAAATCTTCACTTTCATAATGCTTCTGCTCTGGCATACGCAAAATGCGTCCGACAGTTTGTATTTCAAAAGTTTCACTGTGCGATTCCCGAAATTTCACGAGAATATGGGCGCGCGGACAATCCCAACCAGTATCAATCGCCTGTTTAAAAATCAAAAATTCAATTTCATTATCGGGCTCTGAAATCCAATCAAGCAATTCTGATTTTTGTTCAGCTAGCCAAATAGCCAGCTTGCCGTTTCCATTGCCATTTTTTTTCTCAATAATATTTCTTTTTCCAAGAAATTCTCTGATGGCTTCAATCTTATCCTTACCAGCTTCAGCCGCTGGAATTTGAATAAGCACAAGCGGATTAACATTAACTTTTTCTTTTTCAAATAATTTTTTAAGTTCTAATCTTTTTTGATATGCCATTTCTAAAACAACCTCCTGTGAGTCTTTTTCATCATTTTCAATTTTGTTTATCCCTTCATTAATAATCAATTCCTTTTTAATCATTCCTTCCTCAATTACTTCAGCTGGATTGACGCGGACAATTTCAAAAACATTTTGCGTAATAGTCGGCGTGGCACTCATTTCTAAAATTACATCAGCATTGATTTCTTTTCGCAACTCGTTAGTCCGTTCAGCTGTCGCCCCGATATGACTCTCATCAATAATCAAAATAATCTTTCTTTGTTCTCTGGTTTTGGCCAACACTTCTCGAAAATTTATTTTCTCGCCATCTTTCATCAAAACATTTTTCCAATCTCCTGATTCACGATCTTTTGTTCGCAATTTCTCCCAATTAGCAACCACGACTTCATTTCGCACAATCCTTTCTCGTCCACCATTAAATTCTTCCTCAATCAAAGAAACTCTTGGCGATCCGCCAAAAATCCTCTCGAGACTGTGCTTGCTCTGCAGGTGCAAGTTTCCCTTTCCAATACTAACCCAAACAAAACATAGATCGTCATCCGGCATTTCACGAATAAGTCCTTCGATAAATTTGGCAGTCATCACTGTTTTTCCGCTTCCGGTTGGCGATTGAAAAATACACACCTCACCAACTCCATCTAATTCCAAAAGCCCTTTCACTTTATCCGTGAGTTGATCAACGGTTCTTTCTTGGTATTCCTTGAGATTAATATTCATAAATTTCTTCGTAAACTTCTAATATTTTTTGCGGAATTGGTTCCAATTGCGTATCTTTCCAATTAGCAAAATCACTCTTATCTAAACCAAGCGGATCAAGCGTGAAACAGTATAAAGTTTTTTCACCTTTCATTTTGTCCATTTCTTTTTTAAGCTCCTTGAGTCCTTTTCTCTCTATTGAATAATAGACTGCCATTATGCGACCATTTTGTTCAAATATTGCATAATCAACAGTTTTTTCTTTTTCATCAAAAACTCCCTCGCGAATGCAAAGCATTTCTGTGCATTCTCGCGTCAGCTTTATTTTCATGTCATCTTTATTGATTGTTTTTTTGACGAATCTAGTTTTGAAATATTTTAAATTTCCACCAAGGCCAACAACTTTCTCATCATTTAAATTTTTATACCCTTTGACAGCTTTTTCAATTCTTGGATAACAAACTCTTTTGCAAATACCAAATTGTTCTCTATCTTTATCGGGAAATTTTTTTGCTAGTTCACTACCAATACCATTTAGTTCATTATCTGTACATAAAATAAAACTTCGACTTCCATTATCCTTATTATTTAAATCTAAAACAGCATGTCCAGTAGTGCCTGTTCCTGCCATAAAATCCAAGACAACTGCATTATTTTTTGGATGCTTGCTGATCAAATAGGATATCAGTTTTCTTGGTTTTGGATAGCTAAAACCATTTATATCCATATCCCGCAATTCTTTTGCAGCTTGAGTACTTGAAAAGAGATCGACGACTCCAAAGGGACGCTGCACTCTTTCTATCTCATTTCCCTCATTATCACAATTTAAATATTGCTTAGTATAAACTTGCCAAATGTCCTTACTATCTTTTTTAAAAACAATAAAATCATTTTCAATGCCCCATTTCAATTTTTCTTTTGACCATCTCCAGCATGCTCTTTTCCCGTTGTTGTTATCCTTAGGCTCTATTTTTTTTCCATCAGGTGACATTATTTCATAATCAAGCGAGCTGGAATATTGAATACTTCCCATTCCTAATTTTTGCAAATAAAACGGACCTCTAATTTTTTCATATTTATCCTTCAGTTTATATCTATCCAAATTCGAAATATCATCACCTTCAATAAAACAGCTATCTTTGTTTTTCGAATAAACTAAAATATATTCATGCTTGATTCGAAAATGCTTACTATCAGAACTTCCTCCACCCTCTTTATTTTGCCAAACAAGATTTGCTAAAAAATTCCTTTCATTGAATATTTCATCACATAACATTTTAAGTTGTGCAATTTCTATATCGTTAATTGAAATGAAAATAATTCCAGATGAATTAAGAAGTGTCTTGGATAACCTCAATCTTTTAGATATAAATGAAAGCCACTTGCTATGCCTAAACTCGTCTTCCGCATCAACATAATCATCGTTATAAGTGAAGTCTTTATTTCCAGTGTTATATGGCGGATCTATATAGATAACGTCGACCTTGCCTTGGTGGGTAAAATTCAAAACTGAAAGGGCATGATAATTATCCCCTTCAATTAAAATATTGATCGGTTCATCCGGCTTTGTTTTAATTTCTTTCCCTTTAATTTCTTTCAAAATCGGCAAGGCATTCACAGAGTCTTTTTCGAATTGCTCTTTCACTTTTTCCTCATCCCAAATAAGCCCGTATTTTTTACGGGATTCTAATTTTTCAATCACTTTTAAGAGATCATCCTTTGACAGATCCCTATATTTTTCATTTTTATTTTCCGCCATAAACAAAGGTTTTCTGCTTATTCTTATGTTATCATTAAGTAAGCGATAACTCAAGAAAGCCGTCCGGATGGATAAATACCCAAAATCAATAAAAAAATGCATTCAACTAGTCACCATTTCCAATGATTGCTTTTTATTTTCCAGACAAAAGCTACAAAATTCTCTTTCCATAGCCTTTGCCTTGTGGGAGCCATCAAAATCACCCTACAAAGATGTCTTTATTCTAAAAAATGGCGATGTCCGATCAGAGCTTGGCTTCGGGCGAAAGCAAAAAATTCTCTATGTTCAAATAGCTAGACCAATCTTCATAAATAAAAAAGGTCATTGCCGTTACTGGGATTATGATTTTCCCAAAAAACTATACCTAGAATTTATCAATTTGAAGAATAAAAGGGATCTTTTGAAGATTCCCTTTTTTTGTGTTTTTCCAAATCATTCAGAAATGGAGGATTTATTCAGGGCTTATAAAAAAGCAGACGATGATATTGATCCGGAATTTCCAGTGGCCTTTGGTTATGAAATACCAAAGCCCCTATTGGCCAATAAGGATAAAAATCAAAAAACTGTCGTACCGATAAATATTGATTTTATATGGAAAAAGAAAAAAGAGTTGGAATCAATAGTGAGAGCTTATGCAGATAAAAAGCTAGATTATCATAAATTGCTTTGGTTAAATAAGCAGATGGAAAACGTCTCCGATTCCCTAATTGATCCTCAAAATTTTCTCTGGAAACGAATTGAGGCTGGAACTAGTATGGAAAATGTCAAAGACGATCGAAAAATGGAAGAAGTGGTGGGCATGAAAAATATCAAAGACCTGATGATCGTGAACTCCCATAGAGTTTATGGCCACTTTGCCTATTGCTGTCTGGAATTATATCTGGATATTTTACGAGAAAAAAGAATTTTTTCTTGTGATAATTGTGGGCAATATAATTATGCTTCGAAACACTCTGACAGAACTTTATGCACCGAAAGGGAAAATAAGGACTGTTGGCTCGATCAACAATCAGATAGAGGTAAAAAATCAAGAAACAAAAAATAGTTGTGGATAAGTAAAATTTGAAAAGCCTTAGATAAACGAAAAAAAATAGTTTGTCACACGAAACATCACGCTAAAAGGCATGGTGTTTTTATTTGCGACAATATAGGTGGACACCATTAAGTAAGCCACCTCATGCAAAACCAATTCCCCCAAAAACTCATAGCCAAATGCCAAAGGATCATTTCCCAAAAATCTGGCCTTGAAATTTCCGAGGATCAGGCCGTGCTTTATCTTGAAAAATTTGCGCGCCTCATGATGGTGACGGTTAAAATTATGAAACAAGTGGAAGCTAAAAAGCCTAAAAACCAAACAAAATGCAACAAATAATTCCCATTGACGAGAATGCGAGAATAGTAACAGATCCCCTAAACTATATTCTCCAATACAGACGAAAGTCAAAAAATAAAATATCGTGGCGTACGGACGGTTATTTTCCCGACCTGACATCTTTGTGCCTGGAATACCTGAATGCCTCGCCACGACGGGCTGACAACGCAATTAAGAGCATTGGTGAGATAGTCGTGATCATCAAAGAAGCAGAAACTAGAATCTGCGAAATAATCAATAATCAAAAATCATGAAAAATCGAACTAAAAATGAATTGTCTGAGAAATACTGCCCTATTGCAAGTATGCAATCCGGGACTAATGTTATTTGCAAGCCAAATTGCGCGCTTTATCACCCGGACGAAAACGGCCATGCTTGTTTTTTCCAAATATTAGCCAATAATTCACGATCTAATAACCAAAAGGATGGAGCAGATTAAAAACAATTTAGAGGGCGTTATGGATAGAATTCTGAAACAAATGCCACTTGGCGACACATGCCCATTGGCAGACAAAACCAAAAGACCTAAATGGAAATGTGGAATTTATGACAGGGGCGGAGAAACCTTTTGCAAAAATGTCTCCGGTTACTCTAAATGCCCGCACTACGTGAAGTGGTTCTACTGGAACTTGTGGAGAATGGTGGCCAAGGAAATTGCCAAGCTCGAAATCGAGCAAAAGAAAAAGAACCAAAAAGAAAATGTAATGTAATATTTACGTACATTACATACAATTCTTCTCTTTCTATTCTTTTGAATCCATACGTACTTACAAGTATACGCATAGTTTTAAGATTTAGCATTTTGTAATTTAAGTATGGAATAAAATTGAATCAAAAAAAGAAAAATTGCGGAATCGGAGAAAATCGCGCGACAAATGCGATGAGGGCTTAAACAAGCCATTATACTAAAAGGTTCTTTGAAAGTGTTTGTAGACCGCGTGCCGATCAATAATTTGAGGACAACGAAGCACAGACTTCTGTTGAAATGACCAATTTTGCAGAGGCGTCAGTTCCGAGCACCCCCTGGCAGAAAAAAATTGGAGCAAATGTGAGGAGACGTGTTTTTTGCCCCTTGGAAATATAAATGACAAAAAACACAAGCGACGAGCGTTTGTGAGAATTTTGTTTCTGCCCTCACTGCACAATTAAAGCCCCTCGCAAGATTGCGAGGGGTTGGGGAGTGTTGAAATATAAATAGCGAAAAAAGAAACGAGTCCGACAAGGCAGCATTGTGCGATGCCCCTTGTTTGTCCGAGAATTGGTTTTTTTGAATTTGGGGCGGGGGCCCCGAAGGCAAAAAAGGCAATTCGCGGCAACAAACAAGAGGAGCGTTGCACAATGTCGTCTTGTCGGAGGCAACGCCCTTGCTCTTTTCTTTTTTCCACAATGAGGGGAAAGAATGAAAAGAATAACCGCCGAGGTTTTCGTTTCTATCAAAGTGTTTTTTCACAAACCTTTCAAAAATGTGCCGGTCTGTTGTCACGAGACGGAAAAAATATAATTGGTGTTTTGAATGGAGAAAATTTTTGGCTTTGCAAAAAGTTTCTCGATTCAAAACTTTCCTTGGTTGTTTCTTTTTTCCGGCTCGGGGCGACTGTCCGGCTTTCCTTGATGTTTTGGTTCGTGAAAAAACCACCTTCAGGAAAGCTTGAAAACTACGTTTTCATTACTAAATAATCAGGCGAAGCGGAAGACTTAGGAAAATCGCGAGGCTTTGCCGAGCCTGTCCAAAGTATGATATTATTCAAATGGACGCAACTAAATATTTCTAACCGAAGCAGAAAGGGCAACCTTGCTGCATCTTCGGTTAGAAGTTGCGTCCAAGTAGGGTTGTCCTTTTTGTTATGCAAATACTATGGATTTTTATCAATCACTGCCGGGCGACGCCCCGGCGGATCTACCACTTATCATAATGTTTTTTGGCACTATAATTTTTTTAGCCTGGCTTGATTATGGAAACAATAAACAAAAATAGAATGAGGTTTGTCATCTACGCCAGAAAATCAACAGAGTCGGAAGACCGCCAGGCGCTTTCTATTCAATCTCAAATTTTTGAGATGAAAGAACTCGCTAAAAAAGAACATTTGAAAATTGTTGATATTCTGCAAGAATCAAAGTCGGCCAAACAGCCCGGCCGGCCGATATTCAACGAGATGATTGAGAAATTCAAAAGTGGAAAATATGACGCCGTGCTCTGTTGGAAAATTGACCGACTGGCCAGGAATTCTCTTGATGCCGGAATGGTCCAGTGGCTCTTGGAAAAAGACACAATCAAGCAAATAAAAACTTTTGAGCGTGATTATAACCCCAGCGATAATGTCGTGATGGCCAGCATTGAATTTTCTATGGCCAACCAATATGTCAGGGACTTGAGCCGCAATGTGAAGCGTGGGCAGGCCGAAAAGATACGCCGCGGAGAATTTCCAGCCACTCCCCCGCTGGGTTATCTTTTGGATTATAAAACCAAGAAAATCTACATCGATGAAGAACGCTGGCAACACATCAAAGAAGCTTTCCGGCTTTATGCAACGAGAGATTATGCATTGCCGAAACTATCCAGAAAACTTTATAGAGCCGGCTTTCGCTCAAGAAATGGCAAAAGAGTTCATGGTAGTACTGTTTATAATATCCTCAAAAATCCAATCTATTACGGCTGGTTTCGATGGAATGATCAGATTTACCGAGGCAATCACCCACCCATTGTTTCCAAGGCATTGTTTGACGCGGTGCAAGAAGCTTTCAAGCCAAAACAACATATCGTCGAGCGCAATGTCCACAATTTTCTTTTTCGTGGCCACCTGATTTGCGGCGAGTGCGGTTTGAGCGTAACAGCTGAAAAAAGAATCAAAGAAAAATACAACAAAGAATATATCTACTATCGGTGCACGAAATCCAAAGGCGCGAATAAGTGCTCGCAGAAATATTTGCGCGAAGAAGAATTGGAAAAAGAAATTGACAAGCAACTGGCGAAGCTCAAAGTCGATGAAAACATTCTTGAGTTGATGATTGGGGCTGCCAAATCAAAGAGCCGGCAGGAATGGAATAATGCCCGATCTATTCAAAAGAAATATCAAATGCTTTTGGACAACAATAAATTCCGACAGGATTCATTGATTGAGAAATTCATCGACAATGCTATTCCGCAGGAAATCTACAACAAGAAACTAGCCGAGCTTCGCAACGAGGAAGCGACGCTTGAAGACAATCTGCGAGAAACCAAAGAGAATTTACCCAATGTTTTTGAAGCCATTGAACAGGCCGCAATATTTACCAGAAATGCCAAGAGAATATACTCCGAGGGCGATCCGGAAACCAAGAAAGAAGTTGTTTCAATCATAACTTCGGACATCACTATAAAAGACCAGAAAATACAGTCATTCAGGCTTGCTGAGCCATTTAATTGGATTATAGAAAGCGCGAAGTTGGAAACAGCCAAGGCCGCTCTCCCTCGTACACGAGATTTGGCTTTAATAAAAACAAAAACAGCTCCCTCTCGGGAAACTGTTTCTATAATGCACGGGTGGAGGGAATCGAACCCCCGTTAGAAGTTTTGGAGACTCCCGTACTACCACTGTACGACACCCGCCTTCGCCTCGCCATAGTGAACTATGGCAGGCACGTCCGTTTCTTAATTACAACAGAAGCATCCTGCTATTTCATTTCCTTATGCAGCGTATTCTTCCGGCATTTCTTGCAGAACTTTTTCAGTTCCAACTTTTCCTTGATCTTCTTCTTGTTTCTCGTCGTGAAATGATTGATACTTTTGCAAACATCGCATCTCATCTTCACCAAATTTTCTCGTGCCATAAAATTGATTTACTTTATATTATTTACTTGAGCCGTTGAGCAGACTTGAACTGCTGACCTACTCCTTCATTGAATACCTCTATTTTCTTTTTTGTCCCTATTAGAGGATTAGACTGTATCTTGAGCATGTCTTCTAGATTTAGCTCCCCTTGTCAGTCGTTCGGGCCTCCGCAAAGGCAAGGCCACGGTCTTAACCTGGGACAGGCCTTTAACCGTAATTCGGGATTCACTGCCCAGTTTCCCGGGCAGCGGGCAATAAATTTTACCATGGAGTTGCTCTACCACTGAGCTACAACGGCAAACTACTTATTTAAATTTTACGTGGGTCGGGAGGGATTCGAACCCCCGTAGCCGTGAGGCGCCTAATTTACAGTCAGGTGCAATTGACCGCTCTGCCACCGACCCCAAAATTATACTTTTTTATATTCTTCTATCCAGCTTTTGATTAAAATTAATAATTTTTTATCTGAATATCTTATATGAATCAACCCGTGAGGCATTTTATCTAGTTTATCTTTTCTGTAATCATGCCTAATGTACGGCTTCGTAAATTGTTTTTTATTGATTTTTGTAGATTTGCTCCAGAAATCAATATTATCTTTAATGTTTTGATTGGCATAGAAATAAGAATACACTCTTAATCTTTTTTCATCCACACCACAAACCTTTCTCAAGAATTTCATAAAAAGAATTATCATATCCTTGTCGCTATTAGCAAAATCAACCATGCCCTTACTTGCTTTATATCCCTCTCCCCAATACAACATAGTTCCAATTGCCTTCAATGTTCTTAATTTTTCAGAATTTATTTTTTTAAGTTTAAACGATGGCGCGCATCTTTCAAACCTGAAATAATTACTTTCATTAGATCTTCTTCTGGCAAAACCATTCTTGCGCATGCAATAAAATACTGCGTCAATAGAAACGTTCAGCCTGTCGGCTACACCCTGAACGCTTAATTGTTCCTTGTAATAAAGTCTTCTTACCTCACCTAATAAATTTTTTTCTATTATCGCCATAACTGAATTATATCATAACATGAACAAAGGACAAGTGTTCTAGATACTATCTCTTTTGACATAATTAATTTTAAAACAACTGATTGAGCCGAAGGAGGGACTTGAACCCACAACCCACACTTTACAAAAGTGTCGCTCTGCCATTGAGCTACTTCGGCAACCTTCATCTCGCCAACAATCTTTCCAGTTTTTTCATCCGGATCTTGGCTTCTTCGTTCGCCGGGTTGAGCTTGATCACCTGCTTGAAGCATTCCTTGGCATGGTTAAGGTTCTCTATCTCAAAATAATATTCTCCCAATCTTTCATAAGCCTCGGTATCTTTGGGATTGGCGGCAATCCGCTCTATCAATATTTTTTCCAAATGATTTTTCATCTCCACTCTTTTGCTCCTGGGATTGACTATCTTTTCGCTTATCATCGGCCGGCTATATCTTTCCCTTACTACTACAGATTCTATACCTTCCTGCTTCACTTCTATCCTGCCTTCTCTTTCCCGGTCCAGTCTGTGCTCCTTCATCTTTTCCAAAATACTCTTCGTGTCTTTCCGCTCTAATGATTCCCCTCTTTCTATCAGATGATCCTTTCTTTTCTTCCTGATGCTTTCATTCCAGTGAGTGAAAGTATTTTCCAGTTTCAAAAAAAGCACCTTGAATCTCCTGGTCACCTTCTCCAAGAGCGACAAAAAACGGTGCTTCAGCTTGCTCTCGCGACCTTCTTTTATCCTGTTTACCGTCTTCTTGAGAAGATTCTGATTCTCTTCTTCGATCAAATTTCTTCGCTCTTCTCTCTCCGAAAGCTCAACCAGATGAGGAGCTTTCTTCATAAGAAACAGGATAATTCCGATGAGACTTACCACTACCAGTGTTGGGGGTATGATGGAATACGTCATAAATTACTTTATATCTTCTTTCTTTATGTTTATATATTGCCCTTTGTCCAGTTTCACTTTGATTTCCTGAGTGATGCCGTTCACTTCGATCACCGTTCCCTTGCCTTCCTTGGTGTGCACTATGCTATAAGGTTCCGGCATCCCATCAAGCATTTCCTGATATTGCTGCGCTTCATAAGCCAGGCAGCACATCAGCCTTCCGCAAAGTCCCGAGATCCTTTCCGTTCCGCGGTGAGAGATCTGCTGCACCCGGGCCATATCCGTCGAGATGCTTTGGATATTTCCCTTAGACATAGCGCAACATAACTTTCTTCCGCAAATTCCGAAACCGCCTAATTTTCTGGCTTCATCGCGAGAACCGATCTGCTGCATCCGGATAGTTTTTTTGAATTCTTTGGAAAGAATTTTGACAAGCTCTCTGAAATCCACCCGGCCATCGGCCGTAAACACGAATATCACCTGTTTTCCGTCAAGGCTGATGCGCGCATCAATCACTTTCATTTCCAGTCCCAGTTTTTTGACCTCTGCCTTGCAAAGCGGGATCAATTCCTCTTTCTGCGTTTCGTACTGTTCGAAAACTTCCCTGTCCCGGGAGGTAGCCATTCGGAGGATGCGTCCTGCTGGCTCTTCATGAGTACCCGCATTGGCCTCTTCTACTATTCCTAATTCATTAGCATAATCAGTAGCCACTATCACTCTTTCTCCCTTGGCCACTTCTGTCTCGGAAGAATAAAGCTTGGGGCTTTCCCAGGAATAAACTCTAACTAAAATCTTCGCCATAATAGTTAATTCGCGAGTTATTAAAGGTCCAATCTCGAAAATTCTCCCACCTGGATGTTTTCTCCAATTTTAGCTATCGCCTCAGTAATCAGTTCCCCGACTGTTTGATCTGGATTTTTTACGAAAGGCTGGGTTATAAGAGATATTTCTTCACGGAATTTTTTCTCCTTGCCTTCCAGAATATGCACCATAATTTCTTTCGGTTTTTTTTGGCCTTCCATCTGAGCGGTCCAGATCTCTCTTTCTTTCTCGATTATCTTTCCTGGCACGTCTTCTGGCTTCACATATTGCGGATCCATCGCCGCCACGTGCATCGCGATATCATAAGCCAAAGCCTGAAACTCATCGTTTCTGGCCACAAAATCTGTTTCGCAAAGCAATTTCACCATCGCGCCTACCCGGCGGTTGGAATGGATATAGGAAGCGATCACGCCTTCCCCGGCGATCCGGTCGGATTTCTTGGCCGCTTTCTCCTGGCCTTTTTTGCGCAAGATCTCCCTGGCTTTTTCTTCATTTCCGTCGGCTTCCTGGAGCGCTTTCTTCACGTCCATAATCCCAGCACCAGTGAGTTCTCTTAATTTTTTAATCTTATCTAACATATAATT
>Ga0224523_1000155_pt1 | contig 45063 bp, 42 predicted proteins | sample CFST50metaG_FD_182732 | JGI IMG/M metagenome (GOLD analysis project Ga0224523, IMG submission 182732) | Peat soil microbial communities from Stordalen Mire, Sweden - C.F.S.T50 | ecosystem: Environmental > Terrestrial > Soil > Wetlands > Peat | place: Sweden: Norrbotten County, Stordalen Mire... | reverse complement strand
AGCCGTACCAGCCCACCCACAGCATCCCGGTCCCCACCATGGTCAACACCATGCTGTGAGGCATGAAGGGACGATGGCCCCAACCCTTGCGGCGGCCGAGAATGAGGGCCAGCAACAGAGCCGACCAGCCCGATGACATGTGCACCACGGTGCCGCCGGCAAAATCGATGGCCTTGATGCCTGCCTTCGCGTTGGAGAGGCCATTCATCATGCCGTCACTGCCCCACACCATGTGTGCCAGCGGGAAATACACCAGCAGCATCCACCCCACGATGAAGGCCATGATGGCCGAATACTTCATGCGCTCGGCGATGGCGCCCACGATGAGTGCGGGCGTAATGATGGCAAACATCATCTGGTACATGGAAAACACGTTGTGCGAAACCCACGCCCCGTAGTCCGGATTGGGCGCGTTGCCCACGCCTTTCAGAAAGGCAAACTTGAGCGACCCCAGGATGGGCGACCCGCTGCCGAAACAGAGGCTGTAGCCGAAGGCCCACCACAAGATGGTGACCGCGCCCGCCGTCCCCAGACACTGCGCCATCACCGACAGCACGTTCTTGCGACGGACCAGTCCCCCGTAAAACAGCGCCAACCCCGGCAAGGTCATGAAGAGAACCAACGCCGTCGAGGTCATCATCCAGGCGTTGTGGCCGGGACCGGGTACGCTGAGAGCCTTGGGCGCGGTATTGCTCAAGTAGGCCTCCAGATCGGCCACGCGTGTGGCGAGGTCGGGGCCACCGGCCGCAGCCGGTGCTGCAGCGGCGACTGGCGACGGCTCTTGCGCGCGCGCCCCTGATGGCGCCAGGGCGTTCATGGCCAACACCACGACCACAGGAAGAAGCCAATGACGTCCGTTTCGACTCGATTTCATAGAAGTTTGCCTTTCACATGGCAAGGTAGGAGCGTAACGAAACCGCGGCAAGACACTTTCCGTGAGGCCTATGCGATTTAGCGGCGAGGATACCGACCGCTTGCGGCCAGGATACTGGTAACTTTCCTCGACGTAACTACATGGAAACGCCAGCGAAACAGGCGCAGGAATATCTCAAGCGGTCCACGCTTGCTTGGACAGTGGTACGACAAGAGACATGACGATCCGCGAACAACTGCAAGCCGACGAAGAAAAGGTGCTTTCGCCCTTCGCGCAGAAGAGCCGCCTTTCCCGCGGACGCGATCGGCATGAACCAGCCGATGCCACGCGACCCATCTTTCAGCATGACCGCGATCGCATCCTGCACTCGAAAAGCTTCCGGCGCCTGGCGGGCAAGACGCAGGTGTTCTTCGCGCCCGCGGGCGATCACTACCGCACCCGCCTGACGCACACCCTGGAAGTTTCGCAGATCGCCCGCACCATCGCGCGCGCCCTGCGCCTCAACGAGTCGCTCACCGAGGCGATTGCCATGGGTCACGATCTGGGGCACACACCCTTCGGCCACGCCGGCGAGCGCGCCCTGGCCAAACTGGTCCCGGGCGGGTTTCATCACGGCCAACAATCGGTGCGCGTGGTGGAGGTGCTAGAGCATGACGGGATGGGACTGAATCTCAGCGTCGAAGTGCGCGACGGCATTCTCAAGCACTCCAAGGGCAAGGGGCCCATCGTGTCGGACAACCCCGAGCTGTCTGCCGTGACTTTGGAGGGTCAGATTGCCCGCATCGCGGACATTGCCGCCTACGTGAACCACGACCTCGACGACGCCATTCGCGGGCACATCCTGTCAGAACACGACTTGCCCGCCGAGGTCGTGGCGGTGTTGGGCTCGACCCACAGCCAGCGCATCAGCCGTCTGGTCACCGACGCGGTGGTGGCCTCGCGCCTCGACGAAAAGTGCCAGATTCGCCTGAGCCCCGAGGTGCTGCACGCCCTGGTCACTTTGCGGGACGTGCTTTTCGAACGCGTCTACGAGCGCGCAGACATCCGCAAAGAGTTCGAGCGCGCCGAGCGGGTCATCAGCGAGCTATGGGCCTACTTCCATCTGCACGCCGATGAATTCCACGCGCGCCACTGGCCCAAAGGCGTGCCTGACAGCGAGGATCTCTCGCGCGCGGTCGCCGACTTCATCACCGGGATGACCGACCGCTACGCCCTGCGCACCTACCAGGACTACTTTCTGCCGCGCCCGTGGACTGTGGTGAGCGGCTAGTGCCTCCGGTCAGAATTTCGGCCCCGTTTGGGCGGCCGATCCATCCCGGCCGGCTGCGTTGCTCCTCGGTCACATACGTCAAGTATGCGCCCTCGTCGCGCCTTGCCGTCCGGGCGACTCGTCCACCGAAACATGACCGCTCTTCTGACCGGAGGCACTAGTTCTGCGGCACCAGGCGCATGAGGAAACCACCGTAGGGTGCCATCTTGATGCCCTGAACATCAGTGGCGTTGCGCTGCCGCTTGGTGACCACCAACTCGGTCGCCGAGGGACCATCCGCGACGAGGATCATGTTGAACAGGCCCGTGCCCAGAAGTTCCATGGGAACAGCCTGTGTCTTGGCCACCGCATCGCCGTTCAACCCGCCCACATACCAAATGCGAGCTTTACGCCGGGCAATGATGACCGAGTGGCCAGGATCACCATGGAGCAGGCGGGTTTCGTCCCATGCGCTGGGCAAACCTGTCAGCAGGCTCACGGCCTCATCGGGAAGGGCACCGTCGCTCTCGGCGAAAGACCGCAGCCCGGATTCGAAAACCACGGTCAACCCAAGCTCGTGACCCCAGGTCACGGACGACGGGTGCGCCGGACTGTGAAAGGCGATGGGCGTGGGTTCCATGGGGCCCACCACGTTGCGGGTGAAGGGATCAATGGCGTTCTGGCGCGCCTGGCTGGCCCCGTCGCGCTCAGGGGCGCCGCTCCGCCCGGCGGTGGCAGACAGAAGGTGTGGATAGCTACGATCCCATCCCGCGCCCGGAACTCGACCCTCGAACTGCACCAGCAAGTGGCGCTTCCCTGCCTCTTCCAGGATCGCCAGCAGGGATTCAACCACGTCGGGCTTGCCACTCGCCGAAACCGCGACCCGCACTCCCTTGAGTCCGGCGGTCGAGAACTCGGCGAGCGGCAGCCCGGCCGCGTCCCGAGGACCGATGAGCCAACCAACCTTCTTGCTGGCTGTGGCGCGGACCAACTTGCGCCACGTGCTTCCACCTCCTGACGGCCATTGAGCGGACAGCAGCGCGTAGCCCCAGCCCATGGAAGCCGCGAGATCCGCCAGGTGCACGCCCGGGCCAAGGCTGGCCCGCTCGAGTCCGCTCGCGCCTGGATGTCGGACCACGTTGCCGGGCCGGACCCAATCCGCGGCGGCCGCGGCTGGCGCGCCCAGGTCAGTCACCAGACTCGACTCCACGACACCAGCCAGCCCATCTGACACGATCAACACCCGCCAGGGCGTGGACCAGGGCAGACTCGATTTCGGCTGCACCTCTCCGCGCCCCGCTTCCTCGTCGGGATGTGGGAAACGAAAGCGATAGATCTCGCTGTCGGACTTGCCCGCCAGCCCGAGGGCCGCATGGCCAGCGGCCAGCCCGGACTCGGCCAGCAAAGCCCAGCGCGACCGGTCGGGCGAAGCGAACAGGGCGGGCAACGCCCAACGGGCTCCTGCCGGTGCTGCGCTACCCGCGGGCAAGTCGGTCATCCACTCAGCCGGGCCGCCTTGGTCCTGGCTCGCGCCGGGCTCGTATTGGGGCAGCAAGATCGCCCGCGCACCGGGCATGAAACGAAAACCAGTGGCCTCACCGGCAATGGTGAACGGCCCGCGATTGGCTTCGGGAAAGTGATAGCGAAAAGCAAGTCCGTCGTCGTAGGCGCGTACCATGAGATCCACGCGCGCTTTCTGGAGGGTTTCGAACGAGAGCACGTGTTCCACGCCGGCGTTGCTGAAGTGGCTGCGTTTTCCGCGCGGCAGGGTGTAGTCATCCGTCACCCGACGCTGACTTTCGCCGAGATAGCGAAGATCATCGGTAAAATCCGCGTCCTTCCGGGTGATCCCGAGCGGTGACCAGCGCAATATTTCGGTCTTGGCTTCGCCGCCGCCGAACGCCACTCGAAAGTACAGGCGCGGCTGCGTGGGATAGTCGGGTGTCCCAGTCGGTGAGAAATGCCGGACCTCCATCGTCAGCAGCCCGCTCGGTGACGTAACCTTCCAGCCCTGCGAGGGCACGACGGGCGCGCCCTTTTTGATGGTCGGGGCACAGCTGCCGAGCCCGAGGAGAAGAGCCAGGATAGTCGGGGCGGATAGGAAGCGCCTCATTGTCGAACAATTAGACCCGAAAGCCGGGCCGGCCTCAAGAAAGCTTGTGGCCGCAGCTGTGAAGGACGCGAACGCGTTCGCTCACGGGTCCTTCCTAGCCAAACTGTACCGAGCGCTTGGTGAACGCCCCGTCCATCCACCAGCCGGTGATGGGAAAGCTTGTTCGCGATCGCTGGTCGGCCACCGCACCAACGGACAGCAAGACCGGCGCGTAGTGCTCCCAGGTTGGCAGCGCCAGCTGGGCCGCTGGCGCGCGGGTCTGGAAATCCAAGAGCGCATCCACGTCAAAGCGCAAGAGTGCATCGGCTGCCCAGGCATCGAACTCCTTGGCCCACTGGGGAGTGCCCGGGCGGAACGCGTAGCGCATGTTGTGCGTGAGGAAGCCGCTACCGAACACCAGCACGCCCTCCTCGCGCAGCGGTGCCAGGGCCTGGCCCAGCCTGAAGAGTTCCCGGGCGTCCAGGACTGGCATCGAGATCTGGAGCACGGGCACGTCGGCTTCGGGATACATAGCCACGAGCGGGACATAGGCCCCGTGATCCAGCCCGCGCTCTGGGTCTTGGGCAACCGGCATGTCCTTGTGGCGCAGAAGCTCGCGCACGCGTGCGGCCAGATCGGGCGCGCCCGGAGCGGCATACTGGGTCTGATAGTACGTCTCGGGAAACCCGTAGAAGTCGTAGATGAGCGGCACCGTCCGAGTCGCGCCCAGCGTGGTCGGACGCTCTTCCCAGTGAGCCGAGACCATCAGAATGCTTTTCGGCTTCGGCATCGCCTTGGCCCACGCCGCGAGCTCGGCCATCCACTGGATGTCGTCGAGCAATATCGGCGCACCGTGCGCAGCGAAAATGACGGGCATCTGTTCGCGCGAAGGCTCGGGCTCGGTGTGCGTCGTCATGGTCTCGCTCCTGCCGCGAACACCAGACTGCCACGAGGGGCGACGCTTTTCCATCGATGCGGGACGCGAAGGTCGGGGTTGACATCCCACGCTGCTGCCACAGACTTTCTGGCTGCTTGGTATTGGAATAGCAGATGAAACGCAACGCGAGCACTGCTAGGACAACACTTACGACCGTTCTGCTCGCGTCGCTGGCCGCGACCAGCTGTGCGAAGACGACAACCGCACGCCTCGGTCTGCCCGAGCTGCGAACCGTGCCGCGCGTGGACCTGCAGCGCTACCTAGGAACCTGGTACGACATCGCCAGCTTCCCGCAACGATTCCAGCTCGGCTGTACCGGCACGACCGCGACCTACACCATGCGCAGCGACGGAGACATCGCTGTGCTCAACCGCTGCCGCAAGGGCTCGCTCACCGGCAAGGAGGAGTCGGCCCTAGGACGCGCGCGGGTGGTCGACCGAACCAGCAACGCCAAGCTGAAAGTGAGCTTCTTCAGGCCTTTCTGGGGCGCCTATTGGATCATCGATCTCGGCGCAAACTACCAGTACGCGGTCGTCGGTCATCCCAGCCGCGACTACCTGTGGATCCTAAGCCGCACGCCGACCATGGATGCCACCGTCTATGAAGCGATCATTGGGCGCCTGCGCGAGCAAGGCTACGAGGTGGCGCGCCTGAACCGCACGCCACAGTAGTAGGCCGGCAGTGCTCACATTTGTGTTTGACAGCAGATCGGTCTGGGTGGAGGTATGGATGGGCTGTCCGGCAGGAGTTTCCGCATGAAGATCATCGACCTCACCGACGAGAACAAGGCCCTCTTCTCGATCTGTCTCGAGGATTGGTCGGAAGATGCCAAGGAGGCTGGTTGTCGCCGCGCCCAGTGGATCGACCGCTTCCTTGCCAAGGGCCTGCGGGCGAAGTTGGCGGTGGACGATCACGGCACGCTGGGTGGCATGATCCAGTACCTCCCTGTCGAGTATTCGCACGTCGATGGTTCCGGGCTGTACTTCATCCCGTGCATCTGGGTCCACGGCCACAAGCAAGGCCGCGGCAACTTCCAGGGGCACGGCATGGGGAGCGCCCTGCTTGAAGCAGCCGAGGCGGACGCACGCTCCCTGGGAGCGAAGGGCATGGCAGCCTGGGGCATTTGGCTCCCCTTCTGGATGAAGGCCTCGTGGTTCAAGAAGCACGGTTACCGCAAGGCTGACCGCCAGGGCATTTCGGTCCTGCTGTGGAAACCGTTCTGCGGGGACGCGCAGCCGCCGCGCTGGCACCCTAAGGGCACGAAGCTGCCCGACCCGGTGCCAGGCAAGGTCAATGTGACCGCCTTCGTGAGCGGATGGTGCACTGGCGGCGATCTGGTTGTCGAGCGTGCGCGACGAGCGGCAAACGAGCTGGGCGACAAGGCCGCCTACTGCGAGATCGACACCTCGGAGCCGGGAGCGGTCGCCAAGTGGGGCATATCGGATGCAGTGTTCGTCGATGGAAAAGTCGTGCGCGGCGGGCCACCGCCGAGCTTCGATAAAATTCGTTCGATAATCACGAAACGCGTGAGAAGCTGAGTCACGATGCCCGATGAGGGTGACCAAGTTTGGTGAACGCCAGCTACGCACCGGGACATTTGGAACTAGCCGCAGGTGATGGCAACTAGCGCGAATTGTTGAAGAAATTCTCCCACCGCCGAAGGGATGACTAGATACTGGCGCCTCGGGACCGGGTGCTGCAATGTTTTCGATCACTTGCGCGACAAGATTCGCCTTTGGCGACGATTGATGGACAACTCTTGAGGACGATGGAACCGATTCGCATCAAGATGAGTGTTCTGCCTTCCACCTGAGAGGTCCCGACCACATGATCGAAGAAGCCGACGAGCAACTGAACGACGACGGCCCGGACGACGAGGACGTCGAAGCCGTCGGCAAGTTGGCGGCCAAGCGAGGAGCCGTGTCGAGCAAGGAAAACCAACGCAAGCAGCGCGATCTCATCTCCATCGGCAAGGCCAAGGGCTTCCTCACCTTCGACGAAGTCAACGATCACATGGTCGAAAGCATCGGCTCGTCCGACCATATCGACGACTGGCTGTCGACCCTGGGCGGCGAAGGCATCGAGATCGTGGAGTCTGCGTTCCATGTGAAGGACAGCGACAAGTCACCCCCGAGAGAAGCGGCCCATGAGGAAGAAGCCGAGCCGGAACCCGCGCACGTCCCCGAAGCGGAAGAAGAGGATGAGGACGTTTACGCCAGGACCGACGATCCAGTGCGCATGTATCTGCGCAAGATGGGCTCGGTTTCGCTGCTGACCCGCGAGGGCGAGGTGGAAATCGCCAAGCGCATGGAAGACGGCGAGCGCCGTGTGCTGCAGGTGGTGCTCAATTCCACCGTCGCCATCTCGGAAATCCTGGACTTGGGCGACAAACTGCGCCAGCGCAAGATTCGGGTCAAGGAGGTGGTCAGGGACGCGGATGAGGATGACAGCGAGTTCGATGAGGACTGGCATGTCGAGCGGGTGTGCAAGGTGATCGAGAAGGTGCGCCGGCTGCACAAGCAAATGGAGAAGGTCGAGCAAAAGAAGACCGCCACCGAGTCCGCGCACAAGAAAGTCAGGAGCCAGGTCGCAGCCATCAAGCAGCAAATGGTCGATGTCCTGCAGAACCTGCGCCTCAACAAGAAGCAGCTCGATCGCATCGTTGTCCGGCTCAAGGCTCTGGTGTCGCGCATCGAAGCCGCCCAGCGCGAAATTGCCGACTACGAAGATCGAGCCGGCCTGCCCCAGCAGGGGTTCCGCAAGGCCCTGCGCGAGATCCGTTCTTCGCCCCTGCGCCAGCGTGCGGTGGCCAAGAAGCTGGGTCTGCGCCCCGACGAGATCGAAGCGCTGGCCAAGCTCATCGACAGCGCCAGGAAGAAGGTCAAGCAGGTGGAGAACGAGGCCACCATGACCGAGCAAGTCCTTCGTGAGACTGTGGTGGAGATACAAGACGGCGAGCGCCAGGCCGAGCAGGCCAAGGCCGAGATGGTCGAGGCCAATCTGCGGCTGGTGGTGTCCATTGCCAAGAAGTACACCAACCGCAATTTGCAGTTTCTCGACCTGATCCAAGAGGGCAACATCGGCCTGATGAAGGCGGTGGACAAATTCGAGTACAAGCGCGGTTACAAGTTCGCCACCTACGCGACCTGGTGGATTCGGCAGGCCATCACGCGGGCAATCGCGGACCAGGCGCGCACCATCCGCATCCCGGTGCACATGGTCGAGATCACCAACAAGCTCATCCGCACCAGCCGCTATCTGGTGCAGAAACTGGGACGCGAGGCGACCCCGGAGGAGATCGCCGAGAAGATGGAAGTGTCGCTCGACAAAGTCCGCAATGTGCTCAACATCGCCAAGCAGCCCATCTCGCTGGAAACCCCCATCGGCGCGGAAGAGGACTCGCATCTGTCCGATTTCATCGAGGACAAGAGCGTCATCTCGGCGGCCGACGCCGTGATCTCGATGAACCTGGCGGTGCAGACGCGCAAGGTGCTGGCCACGCTGACCCCGCGGGAAGAAAAGGTGCTACGCATGCGCTTCGGCATCGGCGAAAAATCGGAGCACACCCTGGAAGAGGTGGGCCAGGACTTCGATGTCACACGCGAGCGCATCCGCCAGATCGAGGCCAAGGCTCTGCTCAAGTTGCGCCACTCGTCGCGCAGCTTGCACCTGAAGAGCTTCATCGAGGAATAGCTCGCCGGCATCGTGAAGTCGATCCTGCTGCTGCTGTTCGTCGTCGCTGCTGCATGCAGTGGAGGCAGTGCTCGCAGCAGTCTTGGTGGCTTCGCGCCGACCGGCGACATGACCGTGGCCAGAGATGGCCACACCGCGACGCTGTTGCCCGACGGGACAGTCCTCATCGCGGGCGGCGCCAATTCCGGCACGGTCTTGGCGAGCGCGGAAACATTCGATCCGGCAACCGGGACGTTCACCGCGACCGGCAGCATGTCCGCGCAAAGGGTGTTGCACACGGCGACGTTGTTGCCCAATGGTCAGGTGCTGATTGCCGGCGGAAACTACTTCATTGGCGCCTCTGAGGAGATTCTCGCAAGCGCCGAGCTATACGACCCAGCCACCGGAACGTTCGCTGCAACTGGCAGCATGATCGAGGCAAGAGACGCGCACACGGCGACGCTCTTGCCCAACGGGACGGTGCTCGTCGCGGGCGGCGGAGCCGGTCGCATGACCGTCACGAGCGCAGAGATCTACGACCCAACCGACGGAACATTTACCGCCGCTGGCGACATATCCGTGGGAGGGGAGCGCCACACAGCGACGCTATTGGGCGACGAAACGGTGCTCCTGGCTGGCGGATACGCGGGCAGCGTCCGATCTGGGCTCGCGAGCGCGGAGTTGTACGACCCTGCGGCCGGAACCTTCACCGCCACTGGCAGCATGTCGGTGGCAAGGTTGGACCACGCGGCGACCCTGATGCCCGGCGGAACTGCCCTCATCACGGGCGGATACCAAGGCAGCAACGGCCTTGCGAGCGCGGAGCTGTACGACCCGGCCGTCATGGCATTCACCCCCACCGGCGGCATGACCGTGTCCAGACACGGCCACACCGCGACGCTGCTGCTCGGTGGGACCGTGCTTGTTGCCGGCGGAGGTGACGGCAACATTGCTCGCGCGAGTGCAGAGCTATTCGATCCGGCAAGAGGCACGTTCAACGCCACCGGCGGCATGTCAGTGGCCAGGTTGCAGCACACGGCGACGCTGTTGCAAGACGGGACGGTGCTTGTGGCTGGCGGATATGGCGGCAGCGACGGGTATTCCCTCGCGAGCGCGGAGCTATACCAATAGCCTCGACGCCTGCCTTTTGGGTACAATAGTTCGCGTGGTCGATCGAGCGCCCGTAGCTTCCATGTCACATGCCACTGGAGATCCCGTGTCGAATCGGGTGCGTGCTTTGGTCGTGGGATTGGCTGTTCTCTTCGTCATCTTCGCTGCAACTACTGCGTGCAGTAGTAGCAGCGACGGCGCGACCGGGACCACGGTGTTGCACGGAGCCTTCGTCGCGACGGGGAGCATGGCCGCGGCAAGGAGCAACCACACGGCGACATCGCTGCCAGACGGAAAGGTGCTAGTCACCGGCGGATACTACGGCAGCAACTGGATTGCGAGCGCGGAGCTATACGACCCAGCAACCGGGTCATTCACACCCGCCGGCAGCATGACCACGGCAAGGAGTTTTCACACGGCGACCTTCCTGTCCAACGGCAAGGTGCTGGTCGCCGGCGGATGGGGTGACAGCAGCTCCTGTCTCGCAAGTGCTGAACTATACGACCCAGCAACCGGGTCATTCACACCCGCCGGCAGCATGACCACGGCAAGGGGCGGACACAGGGCGACCGTGTTGGGCAACGGCAAGGTGCTAGTCGCCGGCGGAACCAATGGCAGCGCAGGACTCGCGAGCGCGGAGATCTACGACCCAGACGCCGGAACATTTGCACCCACAGGCAGCATGAACGTGGCAAAGAACGGACCCACCGCGCCCGTGTTGCTCGACGGAACTGTGCTTGTCGCCGGCGGATTCGATGAGGATCAACTGCCCCTCGCGAGCGCGGAGATCTACGACCCAAACGCCGGAACATTCGCGCCCACCGGCAACATGCCAGTGGCAAGGGGCGGACACACGGCGACGCCGCTGTTGCCAAGCAGAATGGTTCTCTTCGCTGGCGGCGGCATGGACGATTACGCCGTAGGCGCGGAACTGTTCGACCCAAACTCCGGAACATTCACCGCCACCGGCGGGATGACCGAAGCAAGGCTCGGCCACACGGCGACGCTATTGCCCAGCGGCACGGTGCTCGTCGCCGGTGGACGCGACATCTTTGGGAATCCCCGCGCGAGCGCAGAACTATACGATCCAGCGACGGGGACATTCGCGCCAAATGGCAGCATGACCGCGGCAAGGGCGCTCTACACAGCGACGTTGTTGCCCAACCAGAAGGTGCTCCTCGCCGGCGGAGAAGCCGATTATACCGGCGCCGCTCTCGCCAGCGCGGAGCTGTTCGAGGAATAGCCGCCAGGGCTGTTCTTCAGGTACGATAGCTCCGTGGTCGACGTAGCTCCCGTGCCACGTACCATTGGAGATTTCATGTCGAATTGTGTGCGTTCGGTCTTCGTGAAGTTGGCGGTGCTTTCCGTCGTTTTCGCGGCCGCAGCTGGGTGCAGTGGTGGCAACAAGAACCCGCCTCATTTTGCATCGACGGGCGACATGACTGCTGCACGGTGGAGTCACACCGCGACCTTGTTGCCGAACGGGATGGTACTCGTCGCGGGTGGTGACGGATTCGGTAGCGCTGAGCTGTACAGTCCAGCCACCGGGGCATTCACCGCCACCGGCAGCATGAGCTCAGCGAGACAGTCGCACACGGCGACGCTTTTGCCCAACGGATTGGTGCTCATCGCCGGTGGTCACGGATTCGACAGCGCTGAGCTATACGACCCAGCCACCGGGGCATTCACCGCCACCGGCAGCATGACCGTGGCGAGACAGTCGCACACGGCGACGCTCTTGCCCAACGGATTGGTGCTCATCGCCGGTGGTGACGGATTCGACAGCGCCGAGCTATACGACCCAAACGCCGGCACGTTCGCCGCCACCGGCAGCATGACGGCAGCGAGACAGTCGCACACGGCTATGCTCTTGCCCAACGGAAGAGTACTTGTTGTCGGCGGATTGAACTACGCACACGACACCATGAACTCAACGCCGCCTCCTTTCGTCAGCCCGGAACTATACGACCCAGCCGCCGGAACATTTTCGGCAACCGGCAACGTGACCGTGGCGAGAAGACAGAACCATACCGCGACGTTGTTGCACAACGGGATGGTTCTCATCGCCGGTGGAAATGGCGACGATGGTGGCCTCGCGAGTGGGGATGTCTACGATCCAGCGACCGGAGAATTTTCGGCCACCGGGAGCATGTCCACGGCAAGGGCATGGCACACGGCAACGCTGTTGCGAAACGGCCACGTACTCATCGCCGGCGGAGCGGCTGCCGACTACACCACTCTCTTACTCCGCGGGCCTTTCGCGAGCACGGAACTATACCAATAGCGCAGAACGAGAGTGCCACAGCTTCAGCGTTGCGCCACCCTGCCGTGATTTTGTCACCTCCGGCTGGCGGCCTTCGGGCGGAGCGGGACCACGTTGTCAGCCTCGGCCGCTCTTTGGCTTGCACCGGCCGTCGGAACCAAGGACTTTCACCTGTACACCTCTCGCCGGTGGCCGATCTTGATCACAAGAACCACCAGCCGGCGATCCTCGATGGTGTACAGGATGCGGTAGTCGCCCATGCGGATGCGCCATGCGTTCGCCTCGCCTTGCAACTTGGTCACACCTGCCGGCCGAGGGTTCTCGGCTAGCGCGTCGATCCGGGCTGCCACCCGGCGCTGCACGGGCTTGTCCAGCGCGGCCAGGTCGCGCTCTGCGCTGGGGACAAGCTGGACGGAATAGCTTGCCACCTACAGCCCAAGTCGCTTCTTGACCTTGGCCAGCGGGATCGGTTTCTCGCCCTTGGCTTTCATGTCGGCCAATACTTTGCGTGCGTCGTCTGCGTCGATCCGGTTTTCCATGGCTTCAAGCAAGTCCAGATCCTCCGCGGGCACGATGGCTGCCATGGTGTGGCCGTAGCGGGTCAGGGCCACACGTTCCTTGGCGTAGGAAGCACGGTTGACCACGTCGGAAAATCGCTTGCGCGCTACGGCCGTGGAAACCTTGGTCATGCCTATGTTGTACACCATCAACCGGATTGGGTCGATGCCTTCGAGTGCATCGGGAGCACATTCTCGGCCGCGGCCACTCTTTCGCGGGCGCTCGCCGTCGGAGCTATTCGTACAGTTCCGCGCTCGCGCGGATCCGGTCAACCCCACCATCGTAGCCATCGCCGCCAGCGATGAGCACCTCCCCGTTGCCCAACAACGTCGCCGTGTGGTACCGCCTTGCCACGGTCATGCTGCCTGTGGCGGTGAATGTCCCGGCGCTTGGGTCGTACAGTTCCACCAGGTTCACGCTCGCACCGTTGATGGCGTCGCCGCCGGCGACGAGCACCTTCCCGTCGTCCAACAAGGTCGCCGTGTGGTTTTCCCTGTACGTGGCTATGTTGCCGATGGCCGTGAATGTCCCGGTTCCTGGGTTGTACAGTTCCGCACTCGCAAGATTGAAGTCCACAACTCCGATGCTCTCGCCGCCGGCGATGAGCACCCTTCCATCATTCAACAACGTCGCCGTGTGCTGCTGCCTTGCCACGGTCATGCTGCCTGTGGCGGTGAATTTCCCGGCGCTTGGGTTGTACAGTTCCGCGCTCGCGGAAGTCGTGGCGTCGTAGGTCGTGGCGTCCCAGGATACTCCGCCGGCGATGAGCACCTTTCCGTTACCCAAGAGCGTCGCCGTGTGGCCACTCCTTGCCGCGGTCATATTGCCGGTGGCCGTGAAGGTCGCGGTCGCCGGGTCGTACAGCTCCGCGCTCGCGAGAGCCGTGCCGTTATCGTCTGCGCCACCAGCGATGAGCACCTTTCCGCTCGGCAACAGCGTTGCCGTATGGCTGTCCCTGTACGTGGTCATGTTGCCGGTGGCGGTGAATGTCCCGGCCGCTGGGTTGTACAGTTCCGCGCTTGGGAGAGGCGCGGTATAGAATGCTCCGCCGGCGATGAGCACCATCCCGCTCGGTAGCAACGTCGCCGTATGGCTTTCCCTCGCTGCGGTCATGCTGCCCGTCGGCACGAAAACTCCTTTCAGTACCGTGGTGCTAGCCGTCCCCGTGGAGCCGGTCGCGCCCCCCGTGCTGCCGGTCGTGCCCGCGGCGGCACTTGCACCCGCGTCCCCCGTGGCGAACATTATGGTGCCGCCTATATTCCCAGCGTCGACAGCCGTCGAGATCCGCAATCCGCGGGCTTCGCACGAACACGCAAGCAGCAGACCCGAAAGCACGATGCGCAGCCTGGCAGCCATGCAAACCATTGTGGCCTCGTGCGGAATTCGCCGCAAACAGTTCCGGGGCGCTACCCCGCCGGGCTGGCGACCTTCGGGCGGAGCGGGACCACGTTGTCAGCCTCGGCCATGGCGAGATAGTCCTTACAGCTCAAACATTGAACTTGAAATGGATCACGTCGCCGTCGCGCACGACGTAGTCCTTGCCTTCCATGGCCAGCTTGGCGTGCTGACGGCAGGCGGCTTCTGAGCCGAGCTTGACCATGTCTTCCCACCGCACCACCTCGGCCTTGATGAAGCCGCGCTCGAAGTCGGTGTGGATCACGCCCGCGGCTTGCGGCGCGTGAGCCCCGCGCTTCACGGTCCAGGCACGGCACTCGTGCTCGCCCACGGTGAAGAAAGTGATCAGGTCCAGGATCTGGTAGGCGGTCCGCGCCACGGCGAAAAGCCCCGGCTCTTTCAGGCCTAGGGTTTCCAGAAACACGGGCCGGTCCGCGGGCTCAAGCGCGGCGATCTCGGCCTCGGCCCCGGCGCAGATGGGCACCACAGGCGCGCCTTCCTTGGCAGCATGAGCGCGCAGCGCTGCCACATGCGGGTCGCCATCCAGATTCGCGAGTTGCTTCTCGGCCACGTTGGCCACGAAGAAGACGCGCTTCTGGGTCAGCAAGAACAAGTCACGAATGAGAGTCAGATCCTCGGGGGACAGTCCCTGCGCGCGCACCGGCGTGCCGGCTTCCAGCCCTGCCAGCACGTGCTCGCACACCGCCAGTGTGACCTTCTCTTCCTTGGGCGCCGGGCCCTTGAGCGCAGTGCGGGCCTTGTCGATGCGCTTGCCCACGCTTTCCACGTCCTTGAGGCACAGCTCAGTGTCCACGGTCAGCACGTCGGAAACCGGGTCGATGCGCCCTTCCACATGCACGACATTGGGATCTTCAAAGCAGCGGACGACATGCGCGATGGCGTCGGTCTCGCGGATGTTGGCCAGAAACTGGTTGCCCAGACCCTCACCTTTCGAAGCCCCGCGCACCAGGCCGGCGATGTCCACGAAGTTGACCGTGGCGTGCACAGCAGGCTTGCCCACGAAAAGCGCGACCACGGCATCAAGCCGCGCGTCCGGCACCTGCGCCACGCCCAGGTTGGGCTGCACCGTGCAGAACGGGTAATTTGCCACCTCGGCACCGGCGGCCGACAGCGCATTGAAGAGCGTGGACTTGCCCACGTTGGGCAAGCCGACGATGCCGCAGGAAATGCCCATTCCACACCCCTGCCCGCGCAGGAAGGCGGGCCGCTAGATCTTGCCGGCCAGGTTGAAGGCGATGAGCAAGCCGTAGATGACCAGCGACTCGATGAGCGCAAGCGCGACAATCATCGGGACGAAGATCTTTCCTGACGCCTGCGGGTTGCGCGCAATTCCGTCGAGCGCCGAGGCAGCGGCACGGCCCTGACCCAGGCCGCCGCCCAAGGCCGCCAAGCCAATGGCCAAGGCTGCGCCGATGCCAAGGTAGCCCTTGGTGACGTCGGGCGCGGCATCACTAGCGAAAGCCGCGGCACTGGACATCAGCGCAACGACGAATGTGGCAAGCGGGGCGAGACTCTTGGTGACTCGGCGCATCTGGGGATCCTCCTTAGGAACGGGGCTAGGACAATACGGTCAGTGCTCCTCGTGAGCAATAGCGGTCGAGATGTAAATCGTGGACAGCAGGGAGAAGACTACGGCCTGCACCACGGAAACGAAGACGCCCATCACGAGAAACGGGACGGGAACCAGGAAGGGAAGCAGGGCAAAGAACACGGCGGCAACCTTGTGGTCGGCGGTGATGTTGCCCAGAAGGCGCATCGACAGCGACACCGGCCGGGCGATGTGGCTGACCAGCTCGATGGGCAGCATGAGCGGCGCCAACCACCAGAGAGGCCCCATGAAGTGCTTCACGTACTTGAAACCATGCGCACGCAAGCCGTAGACGTGGGTCAGGCAGAAAACCAATACCGCCAGTCCCACGTTGGTCTTCAGGGTGTCGGTGGGCGGCAGGAAGCCGGGGATCAGCGACAGCAGGTTACAGAACAGGATGAAGAGAAAGAGCGAGCCGACAAGCGGCAGGTAGCGGCGCGCGTTCTTGGCCCCCATGGGACCTTCCATCAGACCGAAAATCATGTCACCAAAGGTTTCGAGCACATTGCGCAGACAGAAGTGCGGTGGCGGTACGGCGCCACCGTCGGCCGACTTGCGCACGCTCATGGCGTAGCGAACCGCGAAGAAGGCCAGCACCAGAAAGACCAGCAACCCGCCCAAGAGATGGTCGATCTCGAAGTGGGTGGACGTGAACACCTGCCAGGTCCAGCGACGGCCGAGATAGATCTGCAAATTGTCCTTCAGCGCCTCGTAGCCGGGCAGAAGTTCAAACCAGGTGGAATGTGGACCCATGGTTACGCCTTGCCTTGCTCACCTGCGGTCGAGCCTATCCACAGCCCCGCCATGACGAGCGAGACCGGAAGAACTGAAATCCCGATAGCGAACGGCACGAGGGCCAGATTGTAGACGCGGATGGCGACCCATACCAGCGCGAAGAGGATCATCATCTTCACGCCCAGGGCAGCCACCAGCGCAGCGGCCTGGGCCGTGGCCCCGGCCGCCGCACGTTCGATGGCCCGCGCCGCCAGCCGGTGAATGGCCCACAGGTTGATGCAGGCCAGGGCCGCGCCCACGCCCGCAGCCAGAAGGCCGGCCTTGCCCCACACCACCCCGCCCAGCGCAGTCACTGCCAACGCCAAGACCAGATTGGTTTTCTCGATGGCTGCCAGGGGCTTGGTCGTCATGGTTGCTTGGGTTCGTTGTCTTTGTCGTTGTCGAGGGACTTCTGGTAGTCGCGGGCCACGCGAATCAGCGCCTTGATGCCAGCCCCGATTCCCGCTGCGAAACCAATCCACGCCAGCCAGGGCGCTGTCCCGAATTTTCCGTCCAGGTACCGTCCACCAAAGTACCCTATGCCGATGGCCAGGGAGATTTCAAGGCCGACCGCACCGGTGCTGCCGGCGATGGCCCACATCTTCTTGGCTTCTGGATCCATTCCCTGGGATTTCAGAACCGGCTGCTGACCGCCAGGAAGGTCATCTTGTCGTTGGTCTCACGCAGGCGCGCCGATAGAGTCCGCACGAAGGTCCACAGAAGATCGTAGGCCAGGTCCCGGTCGACGAACAGCAGGTCCGCCACGCGATCCTTGTTGAGCACGAAGAGCCGGCAGGCCTCGTGAGCCAGGGCATCCGCGCTGCGCGGAAAATCATCGATGAGCGCCATCTCGCCGAAGTAGTCGCCGGCCTTGAGAATGGCCAGCGCCTCTTCCCCCATGCCCGGCACCTGACGGCTGATGCGCACCGAGCCCGACAGGATGAGGTACAGCTTGTCGCCCGCCGATCCCTCCTTGAAGATCAGGCTGCCGCGGGCATAGACCTCCTCGGCGCCCAGCGCGGCCACGCGGCGCAGATACACCAGGGGCAGGTCGGCGAAGAGCGCCACCCGCGCCAAAAAGGCCGCCATCTGGTCCTGCGCGACAACCGAAAGCCCTACCGGCGCCGGCGTCTGCGCGGTTCCATCGTCCATGATCACCGGCTCGCCAGCCGGGTCCATACCAGGCGTGTCATTCATCGAGCGAATTATGCCACAGACGCCGGCCCGCGTTCACAATCACTGCCGCACGAGGCAACCCAAGCTACAATGGCGGCGCCATGCTGGAACTGGATGCCGATCCGACCGTCGCCGACAATCAAATGCGCGCGGTCATTTTCTATCTGACGACCTTCGGCCATATCGATGGCGAATTCGACCTGTCGGAAAAAATGTTCGTCCGCACCTACATCAAGCGGCTGGTCGAGAACCGGGTGAGAAAGGGCGCGGCGGGTTTGGCCGCGGCGGCGCAGGCCGAGCTGGTGGCCAAGTACACCGCGCACTTCCACGAAGTCTTCGAGGCCATCGACCTGCAGGTGGCCGATCTGTTCACTGAAGCCGTGTCCCACGACGAGGACAGCGACAAGTTCGTGCATAGCCGGCTCAAGCTGCGCTGTTTCGAGATCTTCCAGCAGTTCGACCGCGCCGGACAAGAGCAGTTGATGGACACCATCGACGAGCTGCTCATGGCCGACGGCGAAGCCCACCCGGCCGAGATCAAGTTCCGCGCCGAGATGGCCGAGCTGCTGGAGGCGGACCTGCACGTCGAGCTGGTCGACGAGGGCGGGCCTGCGGCCGCCTCGGTCCAGCCAGCGGCGGTGAAGGAATCGGGCGCCGCGCTTCACCCCTTCTTCGACCAATTCGAACACGGCTACGCGCTGGATCCGGGCCTCATGACCAAGCAGATCGAGGCCGACCGGCAGGCGATGACCCGTACCCGCCAGGTCCTGCAGGAGTGGCGCGACAAAGGCCACGGCAAGCTAGCCGGCAAGCACACTCTCGACGATCTGGCGGGCGAGGATCACTTCCTCGACGGCCATACCTGGGCCTGCCCCGCCAAACCCGGCCGCCGCTATGAAATCACCGTGCTCGGGGATCTGCACGGCTGCTACAGCTGCCTCAAGGCGGCCATCATGCAATCGCGCTTCTTCGAGAAGGTGCGTCTCTTCCGCGACGACCCGACCGCCAACCCCGAACCCAAACTGGTGCTGCTGGGCGACTACATCGATCGCGGCATCTTCAGTCTCAACGGAGTGCTGCGCACGGCCCTACTGCTCTTCTGCACGGCCCCGGAGCACGTGGTGCTTCTGCGCGGCAACCACGAATACTTCATCGAGTTCGAGGGCAAGATCTTTGGCGGCGTGAAGCCCTCAGAAGCTATTGATTCGCTGAAGGGGCGAGCTTCCAACGACGTATTCCGCGACTACATGCGCCTGTTCGACGCCTTGCCCACCGCCTTCCTTTTCGATCGCGTGCTCTTCGTTCACGGCGGCATTCCGCGCGACCGGACTTTCAAGAACCGCTATCACGACCTGAGCAGCCTGAATGACCCGGACCTGCGCTTCGAGATGATGTGGAGCGATCCATCGTCGGTGGACGTGATCCCGGCCGCCCTGCAAGAGCAGAGCTCCCGTTTCCCCTTTGGCCGCCTGCAGGCCCAGCGTTTCTTGCAGCGCATCGGATGCCACACCCTGGTGCGCGGGCACGAGAAGATCGTCGAGGGTTTCCGGCGCACCTACGACGACGACAACCTGCGGCTCATCACGCTGTTCTCGGCGGGTGGCGAAAACAACCACGACTTGCCGGCCCATTCCAGCTACCGGCAGGTCACGCCCATGGCGCTGACTCTGTCGCACGAAAACGGCAAGAGCCAGATCACCCCCTGGCCCATCGAGTACGCGACCTACAACGATCCCCAGCGAAACGCGTTTTTCCGAGGGGAGAGTTAGCTCTTTTCCACCACCGAGAGCACAGAGAACACAGAGGTCGGAAGGGAAAGGGTTCGGACCGGACAGGACAGACCCTTCTTTTTTTCCGGTCCGGCTCTGTGGCCTCTGTGATCTCTGTGGTGAAACAGCTCGCTTCCGTCAACGCCCAACCGGCACCTTGATTACGATCTTGCGGATGAGCCCACTGTACGAGCCGGTGCCGACATTTGGCTGATGGGCGTCCTCGGGGAAGTAGATCGCGAAGCAGCCGGGGCGTAGGGTCAGATACTCGGCGGCTCCCTGCAGTTCCTGGAAATCGTTGGCCACGTCGTCGGACTTCTCGGTGCAGCGGCCGCGCGGCACAAAACCAATGAGTTCTTCACCCGCCAACACCACCTGGATGTCGATGAAGGCGCGATGGCCTTCCAGAAGCGAGCTCTGCTTGGTCTTGGGCGCGGACTCAGCGACGATCACGGCGCAGCCGCTTGCTCCCAGGGGCTGTCGCCCCACCGGCAAGGCCGCCAGATCGGTGTTTTTGAGATAGGCAAAACACTCGGCAAACAGCGGGTGGACTGCGGCATAGCGATCGGCATTGGCGAGAACATCGAGGATCATGAAATCCCTCTCGATTTCTGCACAGTCCCGCGCGCGTAGTCCTGGGCGTGAAAGAGTTTCCCCTGGGTATCGTCGTCGAGCAGCGCCGGCACAAGCGCGCCGGGGAGCACAGATTCCACCGGGTTGGGCGCCTTGGGGCCACCCAGATCCGTGCGCAGCCAACCTGGGTCGAGCAGGTTCATCAACACACCCGAGCCGCGCAAGGATGGCGCCGTGTCGCACACGAACTTGTCCAGGGCCGCCTTGGATGCGGCGTAGGCCATGAGTTCCGGCTGGTTCGTGATACCGGACGTGACCTGGACGATGCGACCCCAGCCTCGGCTGCGCATGCCGGGAAGCACACGGGCGGTGATGTGGATCGGGGTGATGACATTGACCTCGAAGGAATGCCGATAGTCGTGAGCCGGCGTGGCCAGCCAGTCCTTGCGAAACGTGGTCATGATGGCGGCGTTGTTGTAGACGATGTCTGGTCCCCGACAAATCGTCAGGACCTCGTCGACCAGGCGGTCAACCGCGCCTTGATCGGAAAGCTCGGCGGCCAGACTCACCACGCGCCCTTCACGCCCAGACAGCTCCTTTTCCAACGCGGCCGTGTGCTGTTTCTCTCGGCTGTGCAGGATCAGATGGCAACCCTGGTCAGCCAAACCCAAAGCCAGTTGCCGGCCGATGCCGCGGCTGGCGCCCGTGATGAATGCCCACTTTTCTCGTAGGTCTGCGCTCATGAATTTTGATCCCGTTCCAACCGGCCCATCGCGCATGCGGAGGTCGCGACACGCCGAAAAACGACTATGTCAGGACTGCGGGCGTTTCGTCCACTCTCAAGCGCGTTCCGCGTGTTGACAGCGATCTCGTTGGACGCGCCGCCCTCAATGGAAAAGCCCTTGAGGCGCGGCCCATCGGGGTCGGCAAGCGACAGGATGGTGTAGACCACGCCCGGGGTGACAGCCAGGCGGATGTCCTCGGCGTGCCACTCCTCGACCTCCCGTTTGGTAGTCGGGCCAGAAATCGCCCTCTGGGCGAGGCTCTGGGATGTTGTTTGTGCTGGTCGATTTCCTGCGCCTGCTCCACCCGGCCCCAAGCTATTGCTTGGGCTGGCAGGCATTCCCCCTCACGTCTCAAACATCCGCTCGCCGCAAACGCAGGGCATTGCCCACCACAGACACCGAGCTCGACCGATATCAGCTTCGAGGTGGGCCGCCAACTCCCGTTCCGACTGCACACCACCACGGAGTCCCCCCGATCGCGGCTGGTCGTTACAGTGTAACTGATGAAGTTTCTGTCGCGGTCGGATCAGCCGCCCCTGCGACGTCGCCGGTGCTCCTATCGCATCGAAAAGACGTGGCGTTCTCCGCCGCCCCCGGTCGGCACATCGCTTGCAATCTGACGGTCAGGGACAGTCACCGCACAACCAAAGGAGCATCGTTCATGAAACTCACCATCTCGATGATCATCGCAGTTGCCGTCGCTGTGTCGGGCGCATCGGCGTTCGCCAAGGGCAAGGAGCAGAAAATGCCTCAGGAACAGGTAGTAACCATGGAGGTCACAGGCGAGGGCTTTGTGCCCGCGCAGGTGAAGGTGAAGGCCAATCAGCCAGTGAAACTGGTGGTCACGCGCAAGACCGACCGGACCTGCGCCAAGGAGATCGTCATCAAGGACTTCGGTATCAACAAGCCGTTGCCGCTCAACCAGCCGGTCGAGATCACGTTCACGCCAACCAAGGCAGGGAGTTTCCGCTACGCCTGCGGGATGGACATGATCACCGGCGTCATCACCGTGGAGTGACATCATGATCGCGCGCCTCCCGCTTCTCCTCCTGTTGGCCGCCACACCCGCGCGGGCGCCGGCTCCCGCCCAGGTGCCGGCCGGACCGACCTTGCTGGAGGATCCCGTGCTACGGGGCCTGGTCAAGGAGGCCATGGAGAAGCGGCCTGAGCTGGCGCAGGCGCGCGCGCAGATCGTCGCGGAGAAAGAGCGTGTACCACAGAGCAACGTCCTGCCTGATCCTACGCTTTCTTTCGGCATCCAGAACGATGGATTCAGCAGCATCCAGATCGGCAAGATGGAGACGAGTTGGATCTCCATCATGGCGTCGCAGACATTTCCCTGGGCGGGCAAGCGTGCTCTGCGCGGCGAGCTGGCCAACCTGGGAACGCGCGATGCCGAAGCCAATCTGCGGCGCGTGCTGCTCTCGGTAGCGGCTGATGTAGAGCGGGCCTACGTGGATTTGCTGCTGGTGCGTGACCAGCTCGGCCTGCTGACGAGACTGGAGTCCCTGTGGAGGCAGTCGGAGGCATTGGCTCGCATCCGCTACGAGGCCGGGGAAGCGGCGCAGTCCGATCTGCTGCGCGCACAACTGCAAAGAAACCGGTTGCGGCAGCAGAGATGGGCGCTGGAAAGCGAGGAGCACCGACGAATCGCCGTGCTCAATCGGCTGCGCGGGCACCCGCTGACCGAGCCGATCGCGACGACGCGCACCCTGGCCGACCTGCCGGACCCGGCGCTGCCCGATCCAGAACAGGCGGCTACAGCGGCCGAGGCGGAGAGCCCGGAACTGAAGAAGGCGCTGCTGGCCGGGGAGCAGGCGGGCCGGCGGGTGGACCTGGCAAACAAAGAGCGCTGGCCGGACGTGACGGTGAGCGCAGGAGTGATGCCCCGCTGGGGTGGTTTCGAGACGATGTGGCTGGCTGGGGTTGCTTTCAACCTGCCCATCTGGGGTGCGCAAAAGCAAGAGCGAGCCATGGCGGAGAATCGGGCACGCGGCGAGGCCGCCCGGCAGGGTGCGGAGGTGATCCGTCAGCTTCTGCGGCAACGGATTCACGAGAGGTTGGCGGCGCTGGGCGCTCTGGTGGAGGCAAACCACCTGTACCGCTCTGGGCTGCTCGTCCAGTCGGATGCCACGGTTGCAAGCACGCTTGCGCAGTACCAGGTCGGCCGCGTGACGTTCGCCTCTGTCCTGGAAGCGCTGGCCGGCTACCTGGGTGACGTGAATGGCTTCTTCGATTCGGTCGTGGCGGCGCAACGGATCGCCATAGCCGAGCGGGAGATCAGCCTGGATGCGCCAGGCGGGCCCGCGACGGGCGGAATGGGTGGCCCTCCGATACCGGGTGCAGGTGCGACTTCTGTTTCCTCATCGTCGAGTCGATCGGCGGGTTCGCAGCAAGGTGCGGACAGCGCCAGCGCCTCGACGTCAGGCATGTAGAACGGAGCAATCCATGGACGCGGACAAGACCCAAGGTTCCGAGGCGCCGGAGAATCCCGAACCGCGCCGGCCATCGCGCCGTCTCCTCGCGGTGGCGCTCGGGTCGGTTGCGGCCGGGATTGTGATCGGCGGTGCAGGTATGCATCTGAAGATGCACAGGCACGACGCAGGGGCAACGAACGCGCCCGCAGGGGCGGCGGCGAGAAAACCTCTCTACCAGTGCCCCATGCACCCGGCCATCACGTCGGATCACCCCGGCGATTGCCCGATCTGCGGAATGAAGCTGGTTCTGGTGTCGTCCGCCTCGACCAACGACAGTGCGGCCGCAAAGCCCGGCGCGCGCAAGATCGCTCGTTACCGCTCGCCCATGGATGCGAAGCAGACCTCGCCAGTTCCGCGCAAGGATGAGATGGGCATGGACTATGTCCCAGTCTACCAAGACGAGCTGGCCGCTAGTGCGCCGGTGCAGGGCCTGGCCACGGTCAACATCGATCCGGCCAGGCAGCAGCTCATCGGGCTGCGCTTGGCCGCCGTCACCAAGGGATCCATCGGCGCGACCTGGCGCACGCCCGCACGCATTCAAATCGACCCCACGCAGGTCCGTAAGACCAACGTGAAAGTAGAAGGATTCGTCGAGAAGATCTACGTGGACTTCGTCGGGCAATCGGTTCGCAAAGGCCAGCCGCTCTTCTCGGTCTATAGCCCGAGCTTGCTGGCAGCGCAGAACGAGTACTTGCTTGCGCTGCAAACCAGCGAGGTCCTTGCCAAGAGTGCAGCGCTGTCTGAAGATGGCCAGAACCTGATGGCCTCGGCACGCAGGCGGCTGGAACTGTGGGACGTGCCGGCGGCAGAGATCGATCGGCTGGCGCGCACGCGGCAGCCAACCAAGACGCTGACCCTGGTCTCGCCTATCTCCGGTGTGGTCACGGCCAAGAACGTCGTGCAGGGGGCGCGGGTGAGCCCAGGCGAGGCGCCCTACGAGATTACCGATCTGCACGAGATATGGGGAATGGCCGACGCCTACGAGACCGATCTGTCCCGCATTCATGTGGGCATGAAGGCCTCCTTGACCTTGCCCGCGTACCCCGACCGTACCTTTTCGGGTCGGGTGGCCTTCATCGATCCGCTGCTCGACCCGAAGACTCGCACCACCAAGGTGCACCTGCACTTCATGAATCCGAAGGGCGAGCTCAAGCCAGAAATGTACGGCGAGGTCGTTCTAGAGGGGGCGGCGAAGGAAGGGCTGCGCATCCCGGCTGACGCTGTCATTCGCAGCGGAACCCAAAACGTTGTCTTTCTGGCACGTGGGCAGGGCAGGTTCGAGCCGCGCGTAGTGCAGATCGGGAGCAAGAGCGGGGATCAAGTAGAGGTAACCGGCGGGCTCGAAGAGGGCCAGCAGGTCGTCACCCGAGCCAACTTCCTCGTCGATTCCGAGTCAGCGCTACGCGCCTCGCTGTCCGCCATCGGAGGCAAGTAGCCGTGCTCAAGCGGATCATCCGCTTTTCGGCCGAGAACAAGTATCTGGTCATCGCCGGTACGTTGGTTGCCATCGCGATCGCCTACTGGACCATGCGCAACATCCCGCTCGATGCCCTGCCCGACCTGTCGGACACGCAGGTCATCGTGTATTCGCGCTGGGATCGCAGCCCGGACATCATCGAGGATCAGGTCTCGTATCCGATCATCACGGCTCTCTTGGGCGCGCCCAAGGTCAAGGCCATCCGTGGCTACTCGGATTTCGGGTTCAGCTACGTCTACGTGATCTTCGAAGACGGCACCGACATCTACTGGGCGCGCACCCGCGTGCTCGAGTACCTGTCCAAGATCTCGTCGCAACTTCCAGCGGGCGTGAAGACCGAGCTCGGCCCGGACGCCACCAGCCTGGGATGGGTCTTTCAGTACTCCCTGGTGGACCGGACCGGCAGGCATTCCAGCGACGAGTTGCGAAGCTACCAGGACTGGTTCATGCGCTACGCCGTGCAAAGCGTGCCTGGCGTGGCCGAGGTGGCCACCGTGGGCGGCCAAGTCCGTCAGTACCAGGTGACGGTGAGGCCGGATGCGCTGGCGGCCTACAAGCTTCCCCTGGAAGCGGTAATTGAGGCCGTACGCAAGGGAAACAACGACGTCGGCGGCCGCCTGGTCGAACTGTCAGGACGCGAGTACATGGTGCGCGGTCGCGGCTACGTCAAGTCGATGGCCGATCTGGAGAAGTTGGTGCTCAAGACCGAGAACGGCACCCCGATCACGGTCAAGGACGTGGCCACCGTGGCGCTCGGGCCGGAAATGCGGCGGGGCATTGCCGACTACAATGGCCAGGGAGACGTCGTGGGCGGCATCGTGGTCATGCGCCAGGGAGAAAACGCCCTGCACGTCATCGACCGCGTGAAGGCCAAGCTGGACGAGCTGAAGCCATCGCTACCGAGCGGGGTCGAGGTGGTCACGAGCTATGATCGCTCCGATCTCATCGGGCGCGCCATCAGTACGGTCACCGACAAGCTGATCGAAGAGATGATCGTGGTGTCCATCATCATCCTGCTCTTTCTCTGGCACATCCCCTCAGCCATGGTTCCCATCCTGACCATTCCGATCAGCGTGGTACTGGCCTTCATCCCTATGTACCTGATGGGACTGAACGCCAATCTGATGTCGCTGTCCGGGATGGCGATCTCGATCGGCGTGCTGGTGGACGGCGCCATCGTCGAGGTGGAGAACGCCTACAACAAGATCTATCTGTGGCAAGCCGGCGGCAAGAAGGGCGATTTCCATGAAGCGCGGGAGGACCGGCGGGCTTTGCCCGACGGGCCTCAGCGCGGGAGATTGAAAGAACCCTCCCAGGGTTCTTTCCACAAAGTCCGTCTGGAAGCGCTCATGGAGGTGGGTCCGTCGGTGTTCTTCTCTTTGCTGGTCATTGCGGTGGCTTTCATGCCGGTCTTCACTCTGGTCGACCAGGAGGGCCGACTGTTCAAGCCGCTGGCCTACTCGAAGAACCTGGCCATGGCCATTGCTGCGCTCCTAGCCATTACGCTGGACCCAGCCATGCGCATGCTGTTCGCGCGGATCGAGCCTTTCCGTTTCAAGCCGCGGCCGCTCGCCTGGCTGGCCAGCCAGATCGCGGTGGGCAAGTACTACTCCGAGGAGCGGCACCCCATCAGCCACCTGCTGCACCGGATCTACGAGGGGCCATGCCGATTCGTGGTCCGGCACGCCAAGCTCACGGTGATCGCCAGCCTGGCGGTTGTCGCGCTGACCTTGCCCGTCTACTTCAAGCTCGGTTCGGAATTCATGCCGCCCTTACGCGAGGGCTCGCTGCTGTACATGCCCTCGGCTGTGCAGCCGGGCATGTCGGTGGCAGAGGCGCAGAAGGCGCTGCAGGTGCAGGACAAGATCCTGATGAGCTTTCCGGAGATCGACCGGGTCTTTGGCAAAGCAGGTCGGGCTGGGACGTCCACCGATCCGGCGCCATTCACCATGATGGAGACCACCATCCTGCTCAAGCCGGAGTTGCAGTGGCGCGAGAAGCCGCGCTGGTACTCGGCCTGGGCGCCGGAATGGCTCAAGCGCGTACTGCGAACCGCGTGGCGCGACCGAATCACCGAGAATGAACTGATCGCGGAGCTGGACGCGGCCCTTCACCTGCCCGGCATCAGCAACGCCTGGACCATGCCCATCAAAGGCCGCTTGGACATGCTGTCCACCGGTATCCGCACGCCCATCGGCATCAAGGTCAGCGGCGCGGACCTGAACGTGATCCAGAAGATCGGACTGGAGGTCGAGTCCGCCATCCAGAAGATGCCCGAGACCCGCAGCGTGTTTGCTGAGCGGGTCGCCGGCGGCTACTTCCTCGACTTCGTGCTCGATCGAGACAAGCTGGCGCGCTACGGCCTGTCCGTCGACGACGCCAACATGATGGTGATGACCGCGGTGGGCGGCGACAACCAGACCACCACTATCGAAGGCCGCCAGCGCTACGGCGTGAATGTGCGCTACGCACGCGATTTTCGCGACGACGTCGATGCGCTCTCACGAGTGCTGCTGCCCTTGCCCGGGGGCCAGGGCCAGATCCCCATGGCGGAAATCGCGGAGGTCAAACTGGTGGAAGGGCCGTCCATGATCCGCGACGAGAACGGACTGCTGACGGGCTACGTGTACGTCGACTTTGATACCTCAAGGATCGACGTAGGCCGCTACGTCGAGCGCGCCAAGCAGGCAGTGACCGCAGGGCTGAAGCTGCCCACCGGCTACGCCCTGTCATGGAGTGGGCAATACGAGAACATGCTGCGGGTGAAGGAGCGGCTGAAGATCATTCTGCCCCTTACCTTGGTGCTCATCTTCGGGCTGCTCTACCTGAACACCAGGTCGAGTTTCAAGGCCGGTGTGGTCATGTTGGCCGTGCCCTTTTCTGCCGTCGGCGCCATCTGGTTGCTTTACCTGCTCGGCTATAACGTCTCGATCGCGGTCTGGGTGGGCATGATCGCGCTCATGGGCCTGGACGCCGAAACCGGCGTGTTCATGCTGCTGTTTCTAGACCTGTCACACGACGAGGCCAAGGCCCGCGGGCAACTGCGCACCACCGGAGATCTGGTCGAGGCGATCATCCACGGTGCGGTCAAGCGCGTGCGGCCCAAGGCCATGACCGTGTGTGCGGCCTTCATCGGCCTTCTGCCCATCATGTGGTCCACCGGCACCGGGGCCGACCTGATGAAACGCATTGCCGCACCTATGGTGGGCGGCCTGGTCACGTCCTTCGCAATGGAGTTGCTGGTCTATCCTGCGATCTACTTCTTGTGGCGACGAAAGGAGGTCGTCGAAGGACCTGCCACCGCGGGACTTCATGGGCAGAGCGCGGCGCTCTCGCCAGGGGCGGTGTTATAGGCGAAATCGACCGTGACCGGCTCGGGGGTTACCCGTGCGCCAAGAAGCGCTCGGCGTCGATGGCGGCCATGCTGCCAGTGCCAGCGGCGGTGATGGCCTGCCGGTAGACATGATCGGCCACATCGCCGCAGGCAAAAACTCCCGCCACGTTGGTCGCGGTCGATCCCGACTTGGTGAGGATGTAGCCGACCTCGTCCATGTCGAGCGCTCCCTTAAACAGCTCGCTGTTGGGCTGATGCCCGATGGCCATGAACACGCCGCCACAGGACAGCTCGCGGGTCGCGCCCGTGCGCGTGTCGCGCAAGCGCGCGCCGGTCACGCCCGGCCGGGGCAACTGCCCCAGAATCTCGTCGATGACCGCGTTGGTGATAAGCCGGATCTTGGGGTTGTTGCGCGCGCGATCCAGCATGATGCGCGAGGCGCGGAACTCCTCCCGGCGGTGGATGACGGTGACCTTGCTGGCGTGATGGGTCAGGTAGGTCGCCTCTTCCATGGCCGTGTCCCCGCCGCCTACCACCAGCACCTCGCGGCCCTTGAACAGCGCCCCGTCGCAAGTTGCGCAGGCGGAAACGCCGTAGTTGCGAAACTTGTCTTCCGAGGGAATCCTCAGCCACTTGGCCGAGGCGCCGGTGGCGATGATGAGGGTGTCGGCCAGCAGGTTGTCCTCGCCGGCGGTGAGGCGAAACGGGCGCGTGCCCAAGTCCACCGCGGTCACGTCGGTGGTGCGGATGCTGGTGCCGAAGCGCTCGGCCTGGGCGCGCAGAAGCTCCATCAGCTTCGGGCCCATAATCCCCCGCGGAAATCCCGGAAAATTCTCCACGTCGGTGGTGATGGTGAGCTGGCCACCAGGTGTGGTGACCGGTTCGATGAGCAGGCCGCCACCCTCGAATATCACGGGTGCCAGGTTGGCGCGAGCGGCATAGATCGCGGCAGTACACCCTGCCGGCCCACCGCCCACGATGGCGACCTTGACATGCTCCGTATCAGCCATGATTTGCTCTCCTGCTCGCGAAGCCTGGTCGGCACCGCGAAAACGTAGTCATCTTGCTCAAGAGGTTTGGAGGCCAACGCTAGCGCATCGGGCAGTCGATGTCAGTCGCAGCGTACGAGCGCCAGCGACCAAACTGGCTATACTCCGCCCCGCATGAGCCGCAGGGTTCGAATACTGGCCGCACTGGCCACCTTGGGTTTGCCCGGCACCTATCTGGCCGCGCAGATCGATTTCGTGCGCCGGCACACTCCGGGAATACTGCCGCAACGATACTGGCTCCCCCAGCTCACCCGCATCTGGCTGCCCGGCCTGGCCGCGACCCTCATCTTTGCCTTGGCCGCCTTCGCGCTTCACAGACGTGCGCGAGGCGACTAGATTTCGCTTCCCCTTCGTCCGCATGACTCCCGAAGAATCCATCAACGCATCGGTTCCCTCGGTCGCCGGCTCAGGCCGTGCCCGGTGGTCGGCCCTGCTCGATCGTCTGTCTGAACGACAGATGATCGCCTTGGTCATTCTGTCCGGACTGTTGCTTTACCTTCCCTTCGCCGGGACCTATGGGCTGTGGGATCCCTGGGAAACCCACTACGGCGAGGTGGCGCGTCAGATGGTCACCCGCGGGGACTTCATCAGCTTGTGGTGGCCGGGCTCACCCATTGATCCTGACGTCTTCTGGTCCAAGCCGGTTCTCACCTTCTGGTTGATGAGTCTGTCAATGGCCGTGTTCGGGCTAGTGCACGCATCGCCCGGAACCTTCGCCTTGTCCAGCCGGCCTGAGTGGGCGCTGCGCCTGCCCTTCTGCCTCATGTCGCTGCTGGCGCTGGTGGGCGTGTACCTGGCCGTGTCCCGCTTCGTCAGTCGGCGCGCGGGACTCCTGTCGGTGTTGGCCCTGGCGACCTTCCCCTTGTTCAGTCTGGTGGCCAGGCAAGCCATGACCGACATGGCCTTCATCGGCCCCATGACCATGGCCCTGGCCCTTTGTGCGCTGGCCTTGTTCGACGACGAGGACCGAGAGCTGCCGCGCCGGCGCTGGCGGCGATTCTCCTGGCCACACCACGCGACCTTCTATCTGACCATTGGGCTGCTAGCCTTGACCGTGCTGCCACAGATCGTGGTCGATTCCATCCAGCTACGCCCCTGGAACATCTGGCCCCAGCGCAATCTCCGCATCCCAGGCGTGGTGGTCATGCTGCCCTACGCGATCGGGTTTGTGGTCTTCGTGTGGTACGCGGCCAAGACCCGCTACCAGGCGCCCTTCTACCTTCACCTGGCGGCCATCTTGTGCGGCCTGGCGGTCCTGGCCAAGGGCCTCGCCGGCCTCGGCCTGCCGGTGATCGTGTTTCTGGCCTATCTGCTTTTCACCTGGAACTGGCGGCGTCTGGCCCGCGCGCAGCTTCTGCCCGCCCTCTTGCTCGCACTTCTGGCCTGCGCCTTGGTCGCGGTGCCCTGGCACCACGCCATGCTGATTCGTCACGGTTTCCCGTTCTGGAACGAACTCTACGGCGACAATCACTGGCGCCGCTTGGTGCTCGGCCGGCACGGCGATCGCGGATCCTTCGAGTACTTCATTCGCGAGCTGGGCTACGGCGTGTTCCCCTGGATTGCGCTGGCGCCCTCGGCCCTGGCTTGGGTGGTGATGCGTCCCTTCCGCCGGGTCAGCGCGAATGGCGCCCCCAGTGAAACCACGATCTCCAAGCGCCGCGAGATTCTCCGCTTCGGCGCCATCTGGTTCGTGGCGGGCTACGCGGTGGTGTCCCTGTCCATGACCAAATTCCACCACTACATCCTGCCCGCCCTGCCCGGCATGGCCATCGTGGTGGGGTGCTTCCTCGACGATCTGCTGGGCCGTGCGCGGGAACGGCTGGCGCTCATGGCTGCGCTGGTGGGGATTCCGCTTCTGCTGCTGGTGACCTTCGATTTGGCCGCGGTCCAGAAGAATGCCCAGCACTTTATCTGGCTGTTCTCGTACGACTACATCAACACGCCGCAAGGCCGGCCCTGGCCACCCGAGCTCGACTATCGGCTCGCGCTGGTGGTGTTTGCCAGCCTGTTCTCGGTCGCCGCCCTGCTGGTCGCGTGGCGGCGGCTGCAAACCGTGGCCATGGCTGCGCTGGCCCTGACAGCCGTATGCTTCACCTACTTTCTGCTCGACGTGTACATGAAGCGCGTGTCCGACCACTGGTCGCAGAAGCCCCTCATGGCGACCTACTATAAGGAAAGGCGTTCGCCCGACGAGCGGCTGGCTGCCTGGCAGATGTACTGGCGGGGCGAGAACTTCTACACGCAGAACGAGATCTACGAAGGCCCCAAGGAGAAACGCACGATTTTTCTGGGCGACCGCAACGCCGAAGACCTGAAAGACTTCCTGAAGCGCAGCCCAGGCAAGCGAGTCTTCTTCGTGGTCGAGCGCACGCGTTTCGACTCGCTGCGGGGCCTGTTGCCCGAACCCGCGCGGCCGTCGCTGAGAATCGTCGACGACAGAAACAACAAGTTCTACCTGGCGGCGGCGCAGCTATAGCATCCGTTGACACCTGGATCTCTGGGTGGCAATATTCGCGCCCTCCGAGGGGGATGTCCCCTTCCCCAGGGACAGGATCCGAATTGACCAAACCATTCAAAATCTTCAGCGGCAACGCGAACCGCGAGATCGCGGAAGACGTGTGCCGGTACCTCGACACCAGCATCGGTCGCGCCAACGTCAAGCGCTTTGCCGACGGTGAGTCGGACGTCGAAATCAGCGAGAACGTCCGCGGGGTCCACTGCTTCGTCATCCAGCCGACTTGCACGCCGGTCAACGACAACCTGATGGAGTTGCTGGTCATGATCGATGCCCTCAAGCGGGCGTCGGCAGGCAGCATCATCGCGGTCATGCCCTACTTTGGCTATGCGCGCCAGGACCGAAAGACCCGACCGCGCACGCCTATCTCGGCGCGCCTGGTGGCTGACCTGCTAACCGCAGCCGGCGTCGATCGCGTGTTGGCGATGGATCTGCACGCGGGCCAGATCCAGGGCTTCTTCAACATCCCGGTGGATCATATCTTCGCCATGCCGGTGATGATGGACTATTTGCGCTCCAAGTTCCCCTCCAACTCGGTGATCGTCTCGCCCGACGCCGGCGGGGTCGAGCGCGCGCGCGCCTATTCCAAGCGGCTCGACACCAGCCTGGCCATCATCGACAAGCGTCGTCCCGCACCCAATGTGGCCGAGTTGGTCAACATCATCGGCGACGTGAGTGGCCGCGACGCCATCATTGTTGACGACCTGGTCGATACCGCCGGCACCCTGTGTGCCGCAGCCCAGGGACTGATAAAGAACGGCGCGCGCTCGGTCTACGCCTGTGTCACGCACGGTCTGCTGTCAGACCCGGCTCTCGATCGTATCCACGCCAGCGCCATCAAAGAGATCATCATCACCGATTCCATCCCTCCCCGGGCCGACATCAAGGCCTCGCCAAAAGTCCGAGTCCTCTCGGTTGCGCGCCTCTTGGGAGAGGCAGTCAAACGCATCCACCTAGGGGATTCGCTGAGCACCCTTTTCATCTGAGAGAGACCGAGCACAAAGGATTTCATCATGGATTTTGCCAAGGTTTCCGCCGAGATTCGCCCGCTGTCCGGCAAGGGTGCTGCGCACAGGGCGCGCGCCGCGGGCAAGCTTCCCGCCGTTCTCTACGGCCACAAGACTGAACCACTGTCCCTGGCTCTCGATCCCGTCATGCTGATCAAGGCGCTCGACAAAGACCGGAAGCGCAACACCGTCTTTTCACTCTCGGTGCAAAGTGATGGCAAGACCGAGGACGTGACCGCGATGATCCGCGACGTGCAGATCGATCCCATGTCGCGCCAACCGGTGCATGTGGATTTCATTCGTGTGAGCCTGGACGAACAGGTGAAGGTGACGATTCCCGTCGTCTTGCTGGGCATTCCCGTCGGTGTGACCGATGGAGGGAACCTGCACCAGAGCTATCGCAATCTTCCCATCACAGCCAAGCCAGCAGACATCCCGACCAAGATCGAGATGGATGTGACCGCGCTCAAGATAGGCGACGCCTTGCACGCCAGCGATCTCAAGCTGCCGTCCGGGGTGAAGGTCATGCTTGACCCCAAGGAAGCCCTGGCCTCGGTCGTGGCACCGCGGGCAGAGAAGGTCGAGGAGGTTGCGGCGGGCGCGGTTCCGGTCGAAGGTGCGGCTCCGGCCGAAGGTGCGGCTGCGGCCGCTCCAGGCGCGGCGCCGGGCGCGGCGCCGGCTGCGGGTGCGCCTGCTGCTGCGGGGGCCAAAGGAGCCCCGGCCGCAGGCGCCAAGGGCGCCCCGGCCGCTGCGGCCAAGGCGGCCCCGGCCGGAAAGAAGGAACCGGAGAAGAAGGGCAAGTGACCCGGCTGGGCCAGCATCGCCGAGTGCAGATGAGATGTGGCTTGTGGTGGGTCTCGGCAATCCTGGCTCGCGCTACGCGCGCAACCGACACAATGCGGGCTTCATGGTGGTCGATGAACTGCGACGGCGCGCCGGATCTCCTGCGCCCCGCCTCAAGCTGGGGGCCGAAGTGAGCGAGGCCACCTTGGCGGGCAAGCCCGTGCTCTTGTGCAAGCCGCTGGAGTTCATGAACTGCAGCGGCCTGGCCGTGCAGCGCGCGGTCGCGTTCTGGAAGATTCCCCCCGAACAGGCCGTGGTGGTGCACGACGAGCTGGATGTCCCGTTGGGCCGACTCAAGCTCAGCTTCGGCGGCGGAAGCGGCGGGCACAACGGCCTGCAGTCGATCATCCAGGAGTGGGGATCCCCGGATTTTTCCCGAGTCCGCCTCGGCATCGGACGGCCGCCTGCCCAGTGGGACGCCGCCGACTACGTGCTGGCCGATTTCGCCCAGGAGGAGAGCCGCCTGCTGCCGGATCTGATTGCCGAGGCGGCCGATGCCACCGAGACCATCGTCAAAAGTGGGCTGCAGGTGGCCATGAACATATTCAACAAACGCAAGAAGAACGAAAGCGAGGCGGGCGCATAGGGCACCCGTCCCTCATCAACTCCTTGCCCGGCGGCCCAGCCGCCCGGGACACAGGTCCAAAGGGAGAACACACATGGCAGAAAAGAGACGGATATCGTGCCGGGACATCCCCGGCAGAACGCGCGAGTATGAGACCATCTTCATTCTCAAGCCCGACGTGAGCAACGAGGTCATCGGCGCGACCAACACCAAGATTCGCGGCGTGGTCGAGGCGGGTGGCGGCACCCTGCTCAAGATCGAAAACTGGGGACGCCGCAAACTGGCCTACGAGGTGAAGAAGCAGCTCAAGGGCATCTACATCTTCTTTCGCTATCTGGGAGATCCGGGGCTGGTGGAAGAGGTCGAGCGCAACCTGCACCTCACCGACAGCGTGATTCGCCAGTACTCGGTCAAGATCGGCGAGAACGTGGACCCCGCCACGCGCGTGTCCGAGGTGACCGATGAGTTGTTTGCCAACGCTTCGGTGCCCGGGCCGGATGAGGAAGCCATCGCCACAGGACAAGCCGGCGCGCGGCCCTTCGGCGACGAAGACGAAGAAGGTGCGTTCGATTTCGAGGAAGCCGTGTTCGGGAAGGTCGACGAGCCCACCCGGAGAGGAGACTAGGCCATGGCACGACCAGAGCAACAGAAGGATGCTGATCTCGAGCAAGAAAGTGGGCGCAAGAAGATGGGCCGCCGCAAGGCCTGCAAGTTCTGCGCAGACGAAAACCTCAAGATCGACTACAAGGACGCCGGTCTGCTCAAGTACTTCATCGCCGACCGCGGGAAGTTGGTGCCACGCCGGTTGACTGGCAATTGTGCCAAGCACCAGCGCGAGATCGGCCGGGCCGTGTCCCGCGCCCGCATGATCGCGCTCATGCCCTTTGCTGTGACCGGCAAGTAGGAAAGGCGGGAGGACATCATGCGAATCATCTTGCGTGAAGACATGGAAAACCTGGGCAAGGCCGGGGAGGTGGTCAGCGTTCGTGACGGCTACTGGCGCAACTATCTGCTTCCCCGTGGCATGGCTGTGCCGGCCACCGAGAAGGATGAAGCCCGTCTCGCCCATGAACAACGTGCGATTGCCGCACGGGTGGCCAAGCTGGCCAAGGAACTGCAATCGGAAGCGGATCGCCTGTCACAGGTTTCGGTGTCGGTGTCCCGGGCCGTGGGCGAAGGTGACAAGCTTTACGGATCAGTCTCCAGCCGTGACATCGCCGAAGCCCTGGCCGAACAGGGAATCAAGGTGGATAGCAAGAAGATCCATCTTGACGAGCCGCTGCGCAACCTAGGCATGAGCGAGGTCCCCATCAAGTTGGGGCACGACACGGTGGCGAAAATCAAAGTCTGGGTCGTCAAGAAGGAAGCGTAACCGGAGGCTGCCGGGAACCTGCGGGCCGCCCGACGGAGCGGCTCGCGGGTGGCGTGTGCGAGGGCGTGAGCGAGTTCGTGGGCGGTACGCGGAGGGCGGAAAGCGATCCACGGGCAGCTCACCCAGTTACCTATTTCACACAGAGGCACAGAGGGCACAGAGATCGGATGAGAAGAAAGGATTTGGACTGCGCTGTATCCAACCCATCCACCTCTCCTCCGCCTCTGTGGCCTCTGTGTCTCTGTGAGAAATAGCTAACTTTGATCCGGGGTCAATGCGATGCTGGCTGGAGCCCCCTATGACTGAATCCCTTGTGTCCGCCGATAGCCCCTCCGGGCGGTTGCCACCGCACAACCTGGAGGCGGAACGATCCGCCCTGGGCGGCGTGCTGGTCAAGCCGCTGGCCTTCGACGAGATGGCCACGGTGCTGACCGCGGACGACTTCTTGCTGCCCGCTCACCGCGAAATCTTTGCCGCCATGATGGAACTGGACCAACGCCGCCAGCCCATCGACGTAGTGTCGCTCGCCGACGAGTTGAAATCGCGCGGCGCCCTGCCCCGCCTGGAAGGTGGTTCCAGTTACCTCATCGCCCTGGCCAACTCCGTGCCCACGGCCGAGAACATCAGCCACTATGTCCGGCTGGTGAAAGAGAAGGCCACGCTGCGCCGGCTGATCGCGGCTTGCGCCGAGATCCAATCGCGCGCCTATGGCGAGTTCGGTAGCTACGAGGAATTCCTCGATGACGCCGAGACGCAGATCTTCAAAGTCGCGCAGCAAAACCGGCGCGAGTCTTTTCAGCCCGTGGGCGAGCTGCTGGGCGAGGTGGTCAATGAGCTGCAGACTCGTTCCATGGAACGCCGGCAGATTACTGGCGTGCCCACCGGCTTCACCAAGCTCGACGAGATCACCGCGGGCTTTCAGCCCGAGAACCTCATCGTGGTGGCCGCGCGGCCCGGCGTGGGCAAAACCTCGTGGGCCATCAACGTGGCCACCCATGCGGCACTCGAGCACGGCATCCCGGCGCTCATCTTCTCGCTGGAAATGTCGAAGTTCGAGTTGATGGAACGCATGCTGGCGGGCGAGGCCCGCATCGATTCCAGCCGCATGCGCCGAGGCATGATCGAGTACGGCGATTGGAAGAGTCACATCTACCCCGCGGCCGACCGGCTGACCAAGGCCCCCATCCTCATTGACGACTCGGCCGCCCCCAACATCCTCGAACTGCGCGCCAAGGCGCGGCGTTTTCGCGGCAATCCCAAGTACTTCCCGCCGACCAGCAACGGTCGGCCACCGCTCGGCTTGATGGTGGTGGACTATCTTCAGCTCGCCCGCGGCCTGGGCGGACGCCGAGAAGAGTCGCGCGAGCGCGAGATCGCCGACATTTCGCGCGGCCTCAAGGCCCTGGCCAAGGATCTGCATATTCCCGTCATCGCGGTGTCGCAGCTCAACCGCGGGCTGGAAAGGCGTGAAGACAAACGACCGCAACTCTCCGATCTGCGCGAATCGGGCGCCATCGAACAGGACGCCGACATGATCCTCTTCATCCATCGCGAGGAGATGTACGGCACCGAGGGCGCGGAAAAAAACAAAGCCGAACTCATCATCGGCAAGAACCGCCACGGTCCCACCGACACCGTGCCCCTGACGTTTCTTCGCGAATACACCAAGTTCCAGAACTACGCCGATGAGAGCGATAGCGGGCGGTGACCGTGGCCACCGAGCTGACGCCGGCACAGGGTGAACGCATTCAGAAAACCGCCCTCATCTCAGGCGGAGCTAAGGGCATTGGCCGAGAACTGGGACTGCGTCTGGGCGAGCGGGGCTGGGCGGTGGCGCTGTGCTACCGAAAGAGCCGTGCCGAGGCCGACTCGACTGCCGCGACGATCGAGGCCAAGGGCGGCCGGGCCCTGGCCATCCATGCCGACGTGTCGACGCCCGAGGTGTGTACGGCCTTGGTTCGCCAGGTTCTCGACTGGCAGGGTCGCGTTGATGCCTTCATTCACTGCGCGGGTCCCTATCATCGCGTGGACGTGCTCGATGAAACGCCGGTGGGCTGGCGCGAGATGTTCGCCGGCAACCTGGACAGTTTCTTCTACCTGGCCCGTCTGGTCGCGCCCGTGATGGTGAAGCAGCAAGACGGCCGGATTGTGGCGTTTTCGATGGCCAATGCCGACCGCCTGATGGCCCAAACCCAGCTCACCGCTCACTACCTGGCCAAGGTGGGCGTGCTGGGGTTGGTGCGCAGCCTGGCCAAGGCCTTGGCCAAGCACAAAATCACAGTCAATGCCGTGTCTCCCGGTTTCGTCGATTCCGGGTCGGTGGACGCGGCTGAGCTGGCCGGCCTGGTCAAGACCATTCCCGCTGGCCGCATCGGCTCCGTCGACGATGCGGTGAACGCCGTGCTCTACCTCCTATCCGACGAGGCCGCGTACGTCACCGGGACGAGCCTGCACGTCAGCGGCGGCTGGGGAATCTAGCTTTTTTCACCACAGAGGACACAGAGCACACAGAGATCGGATAGGAAGAAGGGTTCGGATCGCACAGAAGCCAACCCTTCCCTTCTTTCCGGTCCGTCTCTGTGACCTCTGTGCTCTCTGTGGTGAAACAGCTAGCTACGTTTCGCTCTTGCGCACTGACACGGCCAGCTTGGCCACGCTCTTGATCACGTGGGGCACTCGTTTGAGTAGGTTGATCGAGGGTGGTCGCTTCTCGCGCACGGCGAATGGGATCTCCACCACCTTCTTCTTCTCGCGGTGGGCCCGAATGACGAACTCGCTGGCAAAGACGTCACGGTCCAGCACGCACCGTTCTGCCGTCTCCAGCAACACCTCGCGCTTGAAGGCCTTGAGCCCGTGCGTGTCGGTGCCGCGGAAACCGCAAACCGTGCGCAGCATGCCGTTGTACACGCGGGTGCCCATACGCCGCACCCAGGGGCGCTGGTCGTTTGACCCCACCATAGCCTTGGAACCGACCACCAGATCGGTGTCGGTGCGTTCCAGCAAGGCCAACGCCCGCGCATAGAACTCGGTGTCGCACAGATCGATCTCGTCGCAAATGACAAAATCGCCACGCGCCGCCAGGATGCCGGTCTTCATGGCCAGGCCGTAGTTAGGTTCCCCGACGGAGATCATGCGCACCTCGGGGAAGTCCGCCTCGATCTCCTTGCCCATCTCCACGGTACGGTCGCGCGAACCGTTCTCACAAAGAATCAGCTCATAGGTGAAGCCAAAAGGCCGCAGCTTCTCGCGCAGCTCCAACACGGAGCCACGCAGGATTCCCTCCTCGTTGTAGACCGGGATCACGATGGAGACATGCGGCTTGGCGGCTGAGGGGGACGGATTGGTCATGGTGTCTTGCTCCCGGGGGCGGCATCGATGGTGGCCGCGACCTCGCGGCCGGCCAGCAGGCAATCTTCCATCGCATTGTACGTCCACGCGCCGTAACGGCCCCGTGAATAGATGGCGTGCGATTCGAGAAAACTGAAGATGGCCGTGGTGGCCGCCTGGTAGTGCTCGTCGAACACGACGTAGGCGTACTTGATCTCGCGCGCGTCGGCAAATCGGATGTCGCCAGGCGAGCCGATAGCGCCGATGGCAACCAGTCCTTGGGCCACATCGGACAGGGTGGCGTCGCCCACCGGCCCGCGGTCGGCCAGCTCCACGTACAGCGACGCAGCTCCGGCCGGTGCCATGCTGGCCGCGGCGTTGCTGTAGATACCAACGCGATAAAACGGCAGGCGCTTTTCGGGCACGTAGATCCAGTGCCAATCCGCGGCTGGCCGCGAACGCGTGGCCACGTTCAGGTAGCGCAGGGTGGTGCAGCGCAGACGGCTGGCGTGGGCCGCGATGGTGTCGGGGAGGTCAGACACGCGGGCCAGCAGCTCGGGCAGCGGGAGGGTCGTCACCACGGCGTGATAGAACACGCGCTCACCGGCCACCACCACCTCGCGCCTGCGCAGATCGAGCGATTCCACGCTGCTGCGCAGATGAACCTCGCCGCCCTGGATGCGAGCAGCCAGCGCCCTGGTCAGCGTCTCGATGCCGCCCTGCTTGGGGTAGGAAAAGTTGATGTTGTAGCCCATGCGCCCGGCGTCCGCGCCCACCGCACCGGCCACCACTTGTTCGAGATTGGGTAGAGGTACGAAGCGCGAGCACCAATCCGCGGTGATGGTGCGCGGGTGCACGCCCCACAGCTTCTCGTTGTAGGGGATCATGAAGTGCCGGGAAATCCCGACGCCGAAATGGCGCAGGCAGTACTCCTCGAAGTTGCGCGGCGACGCGCCCTCCGGCTGCATCTTGGCCTCGATGACCCCCAGCAGACATTCCTTGATCACCTCAGGCGGCAGCCCATAGAGGTTGGCTTGAAACGGGTAAAGGGTGGTCGCCCCATGGGAGAAGATGCGTGCGCGCCTTTGCACCGAGTCCATCTCGACGGGCAAGACCTCGGCCACCAGCTGCTTGATGGCCGGATCGCGCAGATGCAGCCAGTGCCCCGTCAAATCGAAGTGGAATCCGTCGCGCTCCTCGGTAACCGCCAGGCCGCCCAGATTGGCCTCGCGCTCGAACAAGACCCAGGGACGGCGCAAGTGAATGGCCGCCGAGATCCCGGTGAGACCTCCGCCAAGAATGACCACCTTGCGCAATTCTTCGGCCATGGCTGAAGTGGGGACCTGCCTATCACGGGTGTCAGGGGGTGTCGACATCTGGCAGTTGCGAGCAGATCCTTCTGGTTCTCAGGGCTCATTGCAGATCTCCAGTTGCCTGAGCCCACCCGCTGATGTAGCACAATGTCGGTGTTCGCCACACAGCCGCGTCTGCATTTTTTCTTTCCCATCGACGGACAGTTGCCGCATGATTCGGCTGCCTGGCGGTTCGTATCGGTATGGCCCGTCGGCAGACTCAAGAAACTACCCCCGCGGGAGGAATATCATGACCCGACTGTTTCATGGCTTCACTATCTTGGCCGGCACCTGTGCTCTGACTCTGATCGTCGGCTGCGGTGGATCAAGTACACCGAAGGTCAAGTGCGATGGCGGCCTTTGTGGCGATGCCAGGCGCGACACATCTGGAATCAAGTACGACGGCTCGGCGGTCACGCCGCACGACGGCCCGGCGGTCACGCAGCCCGATGGCCCAGCAGGCACGCAGCACGATGGCCCGGCGGTCACGCAGCCCGATGGCCCGGCGGTCACGCAGCCCGATGGCCCAGCAGGCACGCAGCACGATGGCTCGACGGTCACCCTGCCTGATGGCCCGACTGCCACGCCCGATGTCGAGGAGCAGGACACAACCCCGGCGAGGGAGGATGTGGTCACACAAAAGTTCGATGTGAAGCTAGACACCACCTCGGGCACCCCTGATGCCGTGTTCGATGCTCCGACCCCGCTTTTCGATGTGGCACAAGACTTCGCGGCCGATGTGGTGGCAGACGTTCTGGAAGACGCCTCAGAGGCTGGCGACGCAGTTGAGGCTGGCGAAGACAGTCTGTAGTCCCGGCTCTACAAGGCTCGAAACAGGCTCGGCTGCCATGGTGGCCGGGCCTGTTCTGTATCTGGCTAGGGCAGCCGCGAGAGCCGGAAGGCGCTGTGAATGCGCTTCTGCGCCTGGGCCGCCTGGGCCGAGGCCACCACCAGCGAGATGTTCAGCTCGGATGAACCCTGAGCGATGGCCACCACGTTGATGTCCTGCGAGGCCAAAGCCGAGAACACGCGCGCCGCGATTCCCGGCATACCTGCCATGCCCAGCCCCACCACGGCGATGGTGGTCATGCCGGTCTGCACCTGGATGCCATCCACATCGCGACGGGCGATCTCGTCATGGAAGGCGCGGTCCAGGTGCTCCTTAGCCGACTTGGCTTCCTTCTCAGGAACCGTGAAGCAGATGGACTGTTCAGATGAAGCTTGCGTGATCAGCGAAACCGACATGCCATGCGCCGAGAGGGTCGCGAAGGTGCGCGCGGCCACGCCCGGTACGCCCAGCAAACCGCGGCCGGCCACGGTGATCAGAGCCTGACCCGAGACCGCGGAAAGCGCCTTGACCGGATGACGGTCGGTGCTCTGCTGCGACGAAATCTCGGTGCCCGGCGCGCTGGGCTCGGCAAACGGCCGTACGTAAACCGGGATGGGCTTGCCCTGCACGGGAATGAGCGCACGTGAATGCAACACCTTGGCTCCGTAGTAGGCCAGCTCGGCGGCTTCGCGCACGTGCAGTTGCGGGATCACGCGTGCGTCGGGCACCACCCGCGGGTCGGCGGTGAGCAGCCCGGGCACGTCCTTCCACAGGGTCACCCGGCTGGCATCGAGCGCCCGGCCCAGCAACGTGGCGGTCAGATCGGAGCCGCCGCGACCCAGGGTGACGAGAGCGGGCGGCTGCCCGTGCTCCTTGTGCCACGCACCCAGGAAGCCGGGCACTACCGGCACCACCCCGCGAGTCAGAAGCGGCCGGAGACGGGCGCGCACGGCCACATCGGTGCGGACGAGGTCGGGCGCAGCGCCGCCGAAGGGCCCCTCGGTGTGGACCACTTCCATCGCATCCACGACCTGGGCCTTCACGCCGGCCGCGCGCAGCACGGCACAGAAGATCTCCGCGCTCAGACGCTCGCCGCGCGACACCACCAGATCGCTCGTGCGCGCGGTCAGCTCGCGCAAGGCTACCAGGCCGCCGGCCAACATCTCGAGCTCGGCCATCGACTGGTCGACCACCTCGGCCAGCTCGGCCTTGTGCCGCTGGCCCAGGACCACCTGGCGCAAGACCACGCGGTACTTCTCGCGCACGGCTTCCAGCGCGGTCGCGGTCTTCTCGCGATCGCCTGCGCGGGCATGGTCGGCCACCGCAAGCAGCAGATCGGTCGCGCCTGCCGGAGCCGAGCAAACCACCGCCAGCGGGGCGGCGCAGGCCTTGGAGATGCCGGCCGCGTGCTTGTAAGCCGCGCCGTCCGCCAGAGACGCGCCACCAAACTTGTAGACCTCGGGGAGCCGCGATTTTCGTGTCTTCATGGGAAGGTGAGTTTCTTACTACAGAGTCACAAAGAGACCATGGTGAAAATCCGGGCTCGAAGGTGCTAAGTTTCGGCCATGCGTCCCTACCGCGCCCATTTCCGTTGCATCACCCGCTGCCCCGGCGAGTACCAACTCGACGAGGTCATCTACCGCTGCCCCGCCTGCGGCAACCTGTTGGAGGTCGTTCACGACATGGAGGCCCTCAAACAACGCAGCGCCGCGGAATGGAAGAAGCTGTTCGAGGACCGCTACATGCGCACCGACTGGCCCCACGGCTCAGGGGTGTGGGGCAAACGTGAGTGGGTTCACCCGCACATTCGCAACGAGAACGTGGTGTCGATGTACGAGGGCGGCAGCAACCTGTTCTGGGCCCAGCGCTACGGCAGCAAACTGGGCGTCGAGGATCTCTGGGTCAAGATGTGCGGCAACTCGCACACCGGGTCGTTCAAGGATCTGGGCATGACCGTGCTCATGTCCGCGGTCAAGCAAATGATCGCAGACGGAAGGCCCATCTCGGCCGTGGCTTGCGCCTCGACCGGCGACACCTCGGCGGCGCTGGCGGCCTATGCCGCCGCTGCTGGCATCCGCGCCATGGTTCTGCTTCCGCGAGGCAAGATTTCCACCGCGCAACTGGTGCAGCCGCTGGCCAATGGCGCCACCGTGTTGGCCGTGGAAGGCAACTTCGACGATTGCATGAAGGTGGTGCAACGCCTGGCCGACGAGGAGGGCGTGTACCTGGCCAACAGCATGAACTCGCTGCGCGTGGAAGGACAGAAGACCGTGGGCATCGAGATCGTGCAGCAGTTCGACTGGCGCGTGCCCGACTGGATCATCATTCCCGGTGGCAACCTCGGCAACGTCAGCGCACTCGGCGCTGGGTTCAAGATGATGCGCGAGCTGGGCCTCATCAGCAAACTGCCGCGCATCTGCGTGGCCCAGGTGCAGGCCGCCAATCCGCTCTATCTCGCCTACAAGAAAGGGTACGACAAGTTCGAGCCCATGGTGCCGCAAACTACCCTGGCCTCGGCCATCCAGATCGGCAACCCAGTGAGCGTGAAGAAGGCCATCAAGACCTTGCAGGAATTCGACGGCGTGGTCGAGCAGGCCAACGAGACCGAGCTGGCCGACGCGGCGGCGCGTGCCGATGCCACCGGCATGTTCTGCTGCCCGCATACCGGCGTGGCGCTGGGCGCGCTGGAGAAGCTGGTGGCCGCGGGCACCATCCGAAGATCCGAGACCGTGGTGGTGATCAGCACCGCCAATGGCCTCAAGTTCACCGACTTCAAGGTGGGCTATCACGAGGGCAAGCTGCCCGGCGTTCCCGTGTGTCAGTACGCCAACAAGCCGGTCGAGGTGCCCAACGACTACGCCAAGGTCCGCGATACGGTTCGGCGACTGCTGGGAGCGTGAGGGACCCGATCTTTCGAACGTTGTCCTTTGCGGCAGAGATCCCGTACACTTGAGGAATGGCCGGAATGCGGGAGTCCACGAATGGCACGGCAAAGCGCAGCTAGGCGGCGACACGAGGCTGACGAGTGGCAGCACCTAATCTCCGGGGATCCCAAGATCCTCGGTGGCAAGCCCGTTATCAAGGGAACCCGCATGACTGTGTCCTTGGTGGTGGGCGCCGTGGGCGGCGGCATGACTGTCGATGAGGTGATGCACGAGTACCGTCTGACACGCGCACAGGTGCTCGCAGCGCTCACCTACGCTGCCGAAGTCGTCGGCGAGGAGCGGATTGTTCCGCTTCTTCCTTGACGAGAACGTCCCCCGTAAGTTCTCCTCCCTCACCAACCGGACATTCCCATGCAGATCGCACTCTTCGACACGACTCTTCGGGACGGAACCCAGAGCGAGGGGCTTTCTTTCTCAGTCGAGGACAAGATCAAGATTGCCCGGCTGCTCGACGGATTCGGGGTGCGCTACATCGAGGGCGGTTATCCTGGGGCCAACCCCAAGGATGAGGAGTTCTTTCGCCGCGCCTCTGAACTGAAACTCAAGCAGGCCCGACTCACTGCCTTTGGCAGCACCCGCCGCACCGGCAGCACGGCCGCGAACGACGCCAACCTGCAGGCCTTGGTCAAGGCCGCCACACCCGCGGTGGCCATCTTTGGCAAGACGTGGCTGCTGCACGTGACCGACGTGCTCAAGACCACGCCAGAGGAGAACCTGGCCATCATCTCCGACAGCGTGTCGTTTCTGAAACAGAACGGCCGCGAAGTGATCTTCGACGCTGAACACTTCTTCGACGGCTTTCGCGCCGATCGCAGCTATGCCCTGGCCGCGGTGCACGCCGCTGCCCAGGCCGGCGCGGACTGGATCGCCCTCTGCGATACCAACGGCGGAAACCTGCCCTCGACCGTGGCGGAGATCGTGCGCGAGGCGAAGAAGGTGCTGACCGTGCCTCTGGGCATCCACGCCCACAACGACAGCGATCTGGCGGTGGCCAACTCGCTGGCGGCCGTGGAGGCCGGCTGCACCATGGTGCAAGGCACGCTCAACGGCTGGGGCGAGCGCTGTGGCAACGCCAACCTCATGTCCGTCATCCCGGCCTTGCAGCTCAAGATGGGCCTAGCCTGCATCCCCGAGG
>Ga0224523_1000154_pt1 | contig 45078 bp, 37 predicted proteins | sample CFST50metaG_FD_182732 | JGI IMG/M metagenome (GOLD analysis project Ga0224523, IMG submission 182732) | Peat soil microbial communities from Stordalen Mire, Sweden - C.F.S.T50 | ecosystem: Environmental > Terrestrial > Soil > Wetlands > Peat | place: Sweden: Norrbotten County, Stordalen Mire... | reverse complement strand
GTAATGAATTTTTTTCAAAATTGATAATGAAAGTGAACCCCATAAGTCAATCGTCAAAAAAAGAGTTTTTTTGTCAGGGGAAAAATATATTCTTGACTTATTTGTTAATAGACGTTCCCAAACTCTTCTGAACTTGTTTCAGGATTTGGAAACGTATGGATTTGAACATTCTATGGCTATTTCACTTTTCTTACATTCTTAAATAATTGTACATTGAACATTGTACATTGAATTCGTAATTTTATAGATTATATTAAAAATTAAATAAAATAATTATGTCATATTTCTTTACATCGGAGTCTGTAAGCGAAGGACACCCGGATAAAGTTTGCGATCAGATTTCTGATGCAATTCTCGATGATATTTTAGCACACGACCCGAAAGCCAGAGTTGCCTGTGAAACATTCTGTGCAACCGGTCTAGTTTTAGTCGGCGGTGAAATTACAACATCTCATTATGTAGATACTCAAAAAGTTGTCAGAGATGTCGTAGCTGATATCGGTTATACAAAAGGTGAATACAGATTTGATTGCCATTCTATAAACGTGATGTCTGCAATAAATAAACAATCTCATGACATCGCTATGGGTGTTGATAAAGGCGGAGCCGGTGACCAGGGAATGATGTTTGGTTATGCTATTAATGAGACTCCTGAACTTATGCCGATGGCAATAATGTACGCTCATAAACTTGTTAAAAAACTTGCCGATATTCGTAAAAAAAATATTAAGTTAATGCCATATTTAAGACCTGATTCGAAATCACAGGTCACTGTTGAATACGATGATAATGATAAAATCAAAAGAATAGAAGCAGTTGTTGTATCAACACAACACGACCCGGACGTAACGCAGAAGAAAATCAGAGAAGATGTAATCGAAAATGTTATTAAAAAAGTTATACCGTCACACCTTCTCGATAAGCACACAAAAATTTATGTTAATCCTACGGGAAGATTTGAAATCGGCGGACCACACGGAGACAGCGGACTGACAGGAAGAAAAATAATTGTTGATACTTATGGCGGTAAAGCTCCTCACGGTGGCGGTGCATTTTCAGGAAAAGATCCTTCAAAGGTTGATAGAAGCGCTGCTTATGCCGCAAGACACATTGCAAAAAATGTTGTTGCCGCAAAACTTGCTGACGAATGCTTAATTCAATTATCCTATGCAATTGGTGTTGCCGAACCCGTTTCTATTTATATTAATACGAACGGCACAGGAAAAATTAAGGACACTGAATTATCAAAAATAATTAAAAAAGAAATTAACCTTACTCCTAAAGGAATTATTGAAAGGTTAAACTTAAGAAGACCAATATTCAGAAAAACCTGTAACTACGGACATTTCGGAAGAACCGATAAAGACTTTACATGGGAAAAAACCGATTTGAAAGAATTACTTTTGAAATCAATTAAATAATATTTTCAATGCTTTGTCATTCCGGTAAAAGTCGCTTTTTGCTTTTGATCCCGATGTTCTTTATCGGGACTGGAATTCATTCAAAATGTAAGTTTACCCTCGTTCCCAAAGTCCACTTTGGGAACGTTTTTTTTTCACTCGTTCCAAAGCACTGGCTTGGAAAAGTTTTTTACTCTTTCTAATAAATAACCTGAAAAATTAATAACACAATAACTACACATCAAAAAAAAGAAAATTAATTTTCTTACATTTAGGTTAATCCTTTCATATTTTTGTAATATGTTGACTATAAAATAAAATTAATACCACTTATGGCAGAACCCGAAGTTAATCTTGATTTAGCAATAGAACATGGTTTACTTGAAGATGAATACAATAGAATTTTAAAAATTCTCGGAAGAACACCGACTTACACAGAGCTCGGAATTTTTTCGGTTATGTGGAGCGAACACTGCTCATACAAAAATTCCATTAAGCAAATTAAAACATTGCCCCGAAGCGGCGGTAAACTCCTCGTATCCGCAGGAGAAGAGAATGCAGGTCTCGTAGATATAGGAGATAATCTTGCGGTTGCTTTTAAAATTGAATCGCACAATCATCCATCTGCAGTTGAACCTTACCAGGGCGCTGCTACAGGCGTCGGTGGAATACTAAGGGATATTTTCACAATGGGTGCAAGACCGATTGCATCTTTAAATTCATTGAGATTCGGATTAATAAATTCTTTTGATGGTAAAAACGAAAAAAATAATTTAATAGAGCATACAAAATATCTTTTTAAAAATGTTGTCAAAGGAATTGGTGATTACGGAAATTGTTTCGGCGTCCCGACAATAAGCGGTGAAGTGTATTTTGAAGAATGCTATCAGGATAACCCGCTTGTGAATGCAATGGCAGTTGGCATTGTAAAGCATAACGAAACTGCATCGGCGACTGCTAAAGGGAAAGGTAACCCTGTTTTCTTAATAGGCTCATCAACCGGTAAAGACGGAATTCACGGCGCTACTTTTGCTTCCGAAGAAATTTCGGAAAAATCAGAATCGAAAAGACCAAGCGTGCAGGTCGGCGACCCCTTTACGGAAAAACTTTTACTTGAAGCAACTTTAGAAGCTATTCGTTCGGGTGTTATAGTAGGGATACAGGATATGGGTGCGGCAGGCATTACCTGCTCATCGAGTGAAATGAGTGCAAAAGGTGAATGCGGAATGTATATAAATCTTGACCTCGTTCCGCTAAGGGATGAAAATATGATTCCCTATGAAATTATGTTGTCAGAATCACAGGAGAGAATGCTTGCAGTTGTTGAAAAAGGAAAAGAAGAAATTGCAAAGCAAATTTTTGAGAAATGGGATTTGAATTGTGTAGAGATTGGCAAAGTATTGGATGAAAAAAATATTAAAATATATCATAAGGGAAAACTTGTTTCTGACATCCCTGCGTTTGAACTCGTTTTAGGCGGTGGAGCTCCTGTTTATACAAGAGAATCAAAAGAGCCGGCTTATATAAAATCAAAAAGAAATTTTGACCTCAACTCAGTTCGGGAACCAACTGATTATACCGATGTATTAAAAAAACTTCTATCATCTCCGAACATTGCAAATAAGAATTGGGTGTATGAACAATACGACACGCAGGTAAGAACCAACACATATATAATGCCGGGCGGCGATGCGTCGGTGCTCCGGATTAAAAAAACAAATAAGGCACTCTCTATGAAAACAGATTGCAACAGCAAATATGTTTTCCTAAATCCGTATAAAGGCGGAATGATTGCAGTTTGCGAAAGTGCGCGGAATGTTGTATGTACAGGCGCTCTGCCTCTTGCTATTACTAATTGTCTGAATTTCGGAAATCCTTACAATCCGGAAAACTATTTTCAGTTTTCTGAATCTATAAGAGGAATAGGTGATGCCTGCAGGAAATTAAAAACACCTGTTACAGGAGGTAATGTAAGTTTTTACAATCAGTCACAGGAATATGCTGTATTCCCTACCCCGGTTATAGGAATGCTCGGTCTGATTGAAGATTATAAAAAAACTGTGACGAGTAATTTTAAAAATGAAAATGATTTAATTTTTATACTCGGAGATAATAAAGGTGAAATCGGCGGAAGTGAATATCTCAATACAATTCACAATCTGATTAAAGGCGATGCTCCGGATATAAATCTCGATTCGGAAAAAAATCTTTATGGTGCCGTTCTCGAGCTTATTGATAGAGGATTTATAAATTCAGCTCATGATGTTTCTGACGGCGGAGTTGGAGTAGCACTTGCAGAATGCTGTATTATTAATAAAAATTTCCCGATTGGATGTGAAATAAATTTTGATTATGGTAAACTGAGAAAAGATTTTTCATTGTTTGGCGAATCGCAGTCGAGAATTATTATATCAGCAAATAAAAAATTCGAAAAAGATATTTTGGCTATATGTAGTAAATATAATACCAGTGTTCATAATGTTGGAATTGTCGGGGATAATAATTTAAAAATTAATTCTGAAATTAATATCGGAGTGGAAGAGTTGATTGATTTTTATTTTAACTCCATTAAGAATATAATGGAATAAAATGTTTGAACCATTTATGATTATTAATTGCAATGTAAATATTTTATTGGCGACTACGTTCCCAAAGAGGACTTTGGGAACGAGAGTGAGTAAAATAGCTTTCCATCATCTAATTTCTATTTTTTATTTTTTATTTTTTATTTTTTTGCTATCCGGTTGTATGGCTTCCAAAGATAATAAACGATACGAGGAAAAAGAAAAAAATGATGAGAGCATGGAGAAATATCAAAGAGAAAATAAGAATTTAGAAGATGGAGACCTTATAATTAAAACGGCAAAGCTCGAACAAAATAATGAAATGTATTCGCCCGAAACAGATTCCACATCTCTTTACTGGATAAATAAAGTCATAGCAATAAAAAACCACAGCAAATGTAATATTTTTGCCTTAAACACTTTATATAAAGCGGGATTCAATTGTCCGAAACAAAATGCAAGGACTGTAGATTTAATGAATGAATCCTTATTCTCAGATATTCTCCCCGTAATTAATATTTCTTCTCTCGATGAAATAAAAAAAGGAGATTTGATTGTCTGGAATGGTCACGTCATTATTTTCGAATCACTTGACAGGATTAAAAATGATGATTATGCAGTCGCCATTTGGGCGGGAACACGCCAAGCAGATAACGGGAAAACGGTAATTAATAATGTATCCTATGGAAGGTATCCTCTAAAAGGTAAATTTATTATCAGAAGACCGGTTAGAAAAAGGATTTGAATTTAGTTATTGGTTAAAGAAATAAGAAAAGTTAAATCCCGATAAAGAACATCGGGACGCAAAGAACGCGGAAGTTAAAGGAATGCCGTTCGTTCCATTTTCCCGAATAGATTATCCAAAAGAACAACATCAGATTATAATATCCGGCGGAAAACACAATGATAGGGTATAAAAGCATTAAAATACAATATAATATCATTTTCAATTTACCATCACTTTTCACTTTAAATATTTTAAAAATCTATGTATATTGATTAATTATAAACTTAAATTTAATTAATAAAGGAGTAAAAAATAATGACACAAGCAGAAGTTGAAGCAAAAGTAAAACAAGCCATTGTAGATAAATTAGGGGTTGAAGAATCCAAAGTTACCACTGATGCTTCTTTTATTAATGACCTTGGTGCAGATTCCCTCGATACCGTTGAATTAGTAATGAAATTTGAAGAAGAATTTGATATAAAAATTCCTGATGAAGATGCTGAAAAAATCACAAAAGTTGGTGATGCAGTTAGTTATATCCTTTCCAAAAAAAGCTAATTAATTATTATTTTAATGAAAAGAAGAGTTGTAGTTACCGGTTTAGGAGCCGTCACTCCCATTGGTTTATCCGTATCAGAATTTTGGTCGGCTGCCATCGAAGGCAAAAGCGGCGTGGATTTCATTACATATTTTGATACAAAAGAATTTGATACAAAATTCGCGGCAGAGCTTAAAAAATTTGATCCTTTAAATTATATGGACAGAAAGCTCTCTCAAAGGACTGATCCTTTTACGCAATATGCATTAGCCTCAACAAATGAAGCTGTGAAAGACAGTGGATTGAATCTCGAAACCATCGATAAAGATAAAGCAGGTGTGATATTTGGTTCGGGAATAGGTGGTATGTGGACGTATGATAAACAACAAAATATTCTGTTCAGCAGAGGTGGAAATCCGGATAGAATTAGTCCATTTTTTATTCCTATGCTGATTGCAGACATTGCGGCAGGACGAATTTCAATGCAATACGGTTTCAGAGGTCCGAACTATGCGACTATTTCAGCTTGCACTACTTCAGCCCATTCTATTATTGATTCTGTAATGCTTATTCAGAGGGGTAATGCCGATATTATGATTACAGGTGGTTCCGAAGCAGTTATTTGTCCTATGGGTATCGGTGGATTCAATGCTATGAAAGCTCTTTCGACAAGAAATGATGCTCCTCAAAAAGCTTCACGTCCGTTCGATAAAAACAGGGATGGTTTCGTTATGGGAGAAGGGTCTGCAACTCTTATTCTTGAAGAATTAAATCATGCAAAATCAAGGGGAGCCAGAATTTATGCCGAAATAACCGGTTTTGGATTAACTGCTGATGCACATCATATTACCGACCCTGCTCCTAATGGAGCCGGTGTTGTGAAAGCAATGCAAATAGCAATAGAAGATTCAGGAATTTCTGCCGGTGATATTGATGTTGTCAATGCTCATGGTACATCGACCCCGCCAAACGATAGAAATGAAACAGCCGCTATTAAAACCGTATTCGGTGAAAGAGCTTATCAAATGCCTGTTCATTCTATTAAATCAATGGTAGGACACTTGCTGGGTGCGGCAGGAGCAATTGAAGCGATAACGTCTGTTTTAACTATAAAAGATGGTATAATTCCACCTACTATTAATTATGAAGAAAAAGATCCCGATTGTGATTTGAATTATGTAGTCAATACAGCTTTGAAGAAAGAAGTTAAAACCGTATTATCCGATAATTCCGGTTTCGGCGGACATAATACCGCTATAGTTTTTAAAAAATTTGAAGAATAATATCCGTTTGAATAAGTGTTCGATCTTTGTTTATGTTTAAAACCTTAAAAAAATTAAAGGTTTTTATTCCTTTCATTAAGAAAGGAGAAAAATCCGATGAGGCGATTTCTAAAGCCATAAGGAAAATTGATTTTGAAAAATTTCAGGATTCAATTAAATATAAAATAATTGATAAAAATTATTTTATCACTGCTCTAACACATCGTTCCTTTTTGAAAATAAGAAAGGAACCTCTGAAATTCGATTTGATTTCAAATGAAAGACTTGAATTTCTCGGAGACGCTGTTCTTGACCTCGTTGTCGCGGAATTTTTATTTAAAAATTTCCCGCTCAACGAAGAAGGTGATTTGACTAAATTCAGGTCAATTCTCGTCAATAAAAGATTTCTTGCCGAAAGAGCTAAAAGTATTAAGATGCAGGATTTTCTCCTTGCTTCCAACACTGCTCTTAAATCAATTGAGGAAGGTTATGATGCGATTCTTGCTGATGCCTATGAAGCATTGATAGGTGCAATTTTCCTCGATAGCGGTTATGAGGCTGCAAAAAGATTTTTAAACCAGGAAATATTTGCAAAACTCGATATCAAATGGCTGAACCAGTTTGATGAAAATCATAAAAGCAAATTCCTTGAATATGCACAGGCGCATACTGACCATATTCCTGAATATTATGTTATCAAAGAAGAAGGACCCGAACATCATAAACTTTTTACTGTAGAGGTTCACCTCGCCAAACACTGTCTCGGAATTGGGAAAGGCAAATCCAAAAAACAAGCAGAACAGGAAGCAGCAAAAAACGCACTTCAAAATCTCGATGCTATCGATAAGCTTGGTTTGAAAAAAAGAAAATAGCGATACCCGTTTTAGTAATAATTGAATCAGAAGTGAATTATAACTTAATATAAAACGAACTAATTTAATTGAATAATATGTTATTGTGAATGATACGGGAAATAATCGCATGATAATTACAAAACGAATGTTGTTTATTCAGGCGTTTTAACAGATTAATAGTATAATACAAATTAGATACACATAAAATTATTTTCGTTTTTACGGTTTTTTTAAGGCTTGACATTATTTTATACTACATATATATTTGTAATAAAGAAAGGAGATAACTATTCGAATACTTGATAATGCTTAAAATATAAATAATTAATTTAGATAATGAATTTTAAATATAAGACCATTTATTAAAGAATATTATTTCTTTGTGCTTTAATAAATGGTTTTTTATTAATTTTATTTAAAAACAATGAAATCGGTAAAAATTTTAGTTTTGTTTATTTTTGTGGTTTTCCATAGTGTATCCTTTGCTCAAAACAACGGTAAAAAACCTTCGCAAAACCAAAACAGCAAAGTAAACGTTAATAAAGTTATTCCGAAAAATTCAGAAGTAAATTCAAAACCAAAAACAGAACAAGTCAATATACAGGATTTCAAAATTACAGCTTCTAATAGTTCATATATCGAAATTGAATTTACTCCGCAATATTTTAATGATTATGATTTCCGGAATTCTTATAAAGATTTGAAAAGTTATGGAAAACCTGACCTTGGATTCAGAACTTTCCCTGTTTTTCTAACTAATGATTTAAATAATAAAATTGATATAGTTGATTTTAAATACACGGATGTTGCAGGAATTGATGTACCGTCCGTTCCCACTCCTTTTAAAATTGTAAATAAGATGGATATATCTTTAAAATTTACAAAAGATAATACTATTTATAATAGTAATAATTTATATCCCAATAATTCCTTAAGTTTGGTTCAAAACGGTAAATTAAGAAATAAATATTATGGAGTTGCAAAGATTTATCCCGCATTATACTTCCCGATGTCAAAAACATTAAGGAAATATACATATATTAAATTTAGAATTACCTTCGGGGGAAATCCGATTTACTCAAATAAACAATTGAGTAAAGAAGAGTTAAGTTTTTTTAACGGGCTGGCATTGAATTCTTCCATCGCTAAAAACTGGTCAACAAAAGAGTTTAACTCTTTACCTTTGCATCCGAATGTTACTAACAGCGTACTTCGCAACGGTGATTTTTTTAAAGTAGAAGTAAAAGAAACCGGATTTTATAAAATTGATAAGAATTTACTGATAAGTGCCGGAATAAGCGTGAATGATATCGACCCACGGACAATTAAAATGTATAATAATGGTGGTGCTGAATTACCATTCGACAATTTTACATCTGTAACGGATGATTTAAATGAAATAAGAATTTATGTTGAAGGTGAAGCCGATGGTCATTTCGATGATGCTGATTATATACTTTTTTATGGTCTCTCTCCTAATGACTGGCAATACTCTTTCGGAACGAGAAAATATTCTCATTATTTAAATCATTACTGCACATCTAATTTCTATTTTCTGACTTATGGCGGATTAAACGGAAAAAGATTCACAAATGTCAATTCTGTCAATATCGGAAATTTAACTCCGTTTCAAAGTTTTACAGATAAATTCTTTGACGAACCGGAAATAAATAATTTAGGTTCTACCGGTAATCTTTGGGTAAGTCAGGTATCAAATGCAGGAGATGCAGGATTTTCATTCAGTCGCCAGCTAACGGGTTTAATAGACAATTCCCCGATACATTATGCTTTAAGATTTGGAAATGGCTCACCTTCGTATACAGCTACATTTTTGATAAAAGAAGATCATTCTGATTATTCGACAATGGTTACTGTTGACCCCGCTACTGCACAATTTTCACACATATATATGAATATCAACGTCTTAAACGGATCGGTTCCGGTGCTTGAAGATGATTTTTACAATTATGCAGGAAATAACAATCTATCTTTAAATTTATCACTCCCCTCACTATATAATAATTCGAACATAACTGCATATTATGATTATTTAGAATTATTTTATAAGAGAAGTTTTTCAAGTGTCGTAAATAATTCGATTCGTATTTTCGCGGATGATACTTTAGGTACGTATGAATTCCAGGTATCACCGTTCACGACTCAAAATGTTAAAATTTTCGATGTTTCAAATTATAGTAATGTTTCCTCAATTACTCCCATTTCTTATAGTAACGGCATCGTGAGATTTCAGGATAATTTAGGTCTTGGTTCACTCAAACAATATTGGGTGATTGGCGGCGATAATTATAAGGCTCCGGTCTCGATGTCAAAAAAGATTGCTAATCAGGATTTACACGGTAGCTACAATGATGGTGCAAGTTTTGTGATTATTACACCTACTGAATTTATACCGGCCGCCAACACTTTAAAATCAATGAGGGAATCACCGGGACAGGGAAATCCTAACTATCTTAAAACATATATTTTTGATATAAATCAGATATTTAATGAATTTGGCTGCGGTATACCTGACCCCGTAGCAATGAGAAATTTCCTTAAATATGCTTACAACAATTGGTCTGAAAGACCGGTTTATGTTTTGTTTTTAGGTGATGGCAGTTACGATTACAAAAACATAGTTTCAAGCGTAAAAAATTATATTCCACCTATCGAAAAACCGGATGCACAGAGCAGTGAATTAGATACTTACCCGAGCGATGATTTCATTACGGATATTACAGAAAGTCACCAGACACCGGATGTTTGCGTTCCGGATTTCGCTTCGGGAAGATTTAATGTTAATACTTTAAGTGATGCTAATACAATAATATCAAAGATACAAGCTTACGAATCAACCACAAGTTTCGGTATCTGGAAAAAAACAAATATGTACGTTGCTGATGATGGCTGGACAACTGAAAATACTCAGGGTCAGGAAGGAAGTATTCACACCGACCAATGCGAAAGAATAGCAGAACTATGTACGCCGCCCGATTTTGAAAAGGATAAGGTTTATATAGTCGCTTATCCTACCGTCATAACTCCGCAAGGGAGAAGAAAACCTGGTGCAAATATTGATATTATAAAAGGTTGGAATGAAGGCAGGCTTGTTATCAATTATGTTGGACATGGAAGCAGTGATTTGTGGGCTCACGAAGAGATTTTCGTTCGTGATGAGAGCATACCTCAAATGACTAATGTCAATAAATATCCTCTTGTTACGATTGCAAGTTGTGACCTTGCACGCTGGGATGACCCGTTAGGTGTGAGCGCCGCCGAAGAACTCGTATATGTTGATCAGAAAGGTGCAATTGCCGTAATCGCTGCGACGAGACCTGTATTTAGTAACTATAATGCTACTTTTAATGAAGGTCTCTGGAACAACTTCATGTATCTGAAAGATACTTTAAATTTGCCTATTAGAATCGGTAAAGCTTTGTATAATGATAAAAACCAGTTGAGTCTGACTGATAATGATATGAAATATTGTCTCGTTGGCGACCCGACTCTCAGAATAAGTATTCCGCAATATTTTACACGAATTGATAGTATTAACAATACCGGTGGAAACGATACCGCAATTATTAAAGCTCTGCAAAAAGTCAGGATAACAGGAAGTATATTACATCCCGACTCAACGTTCTGGAACAATTACAATGGTGATATCACAATAAAAATACTCGATGTTGATAGAAATATTCTATTATATGATTTCGGAATTCCATTTAGTTTCAAACTGGATGGCGGTACAATTTTTAACGGAAGTACAAAGATTGTCAATGGAAAATGGATTGTAGAATTTGTTGTCCCTAAGGATATTTCTTACAATAACGGCAATGGAAAACTAATGGCTTATTTTAGAAACCAGAGTACGGAGGGTTCCGGTTATACAGGCAGATTCATTATGAATGGTATCGATTCATCTGCTGAGATTGATACTATCGGACCTCAAATTTCTGTTTTCCTTGGTAACAGAAACTTCAGAAGTGGTGACATGGTTAACCAAAATACAAATATTTTGGCTGATTTTTATGATAAGAGCGGGATAAATTTGACAGGAGCAATCGGACATGATATAGAAGCTGTTATAAATAATGATGATAATAACAAAATAAATTTAACCCAGTATTATAATAATACAAACGGTTATCAATACGGTACTCTGACTTATGCATTATCAAATTTATCTGACGGAAAATATAATCTGAAAATCAGAGCATGGGATACTTATAATAATTTTTCAGTGGCGTCGGTAGATTTTGTTGTACAGTCTAATTCTACTCTTGCTCTGGATAAAATATATAATTATCCGAATCCGATGAAAGATAAAACGACATTTACTTTCGAACAAAATTCGGATTCCCCGATTAATGTAAAAATTAAAATATTCACTGTAACCGGCAGATTAATTCGGGAATTAGACAGAACTAATATAACGGATAAGAATGTTGTTATAGATTGGGATGGGAAAGATTCTGATGGTGATGCAATTGCAAACGGTGTTTACATTTATAAAGTATTCATTAATTCGGAAGATGGTAATTTTTCGAATAATACTATAGGTAAATTAGCAAAATTAAAATAAAAATTTTTTAAAAATATATGGAGGTAACTTCCTTAATGCACAAAAGAAAATGTATATTCTTGATGCTATCGATACTGATGCTTATGAATTTGACTGATTTAATATATTCTCAAAATGCCGTTTCTACCGGCGTTCCGTTCTTATTAATCGGACCAAACTCAAGGTTCGGTGCTATGGGTGAAACAGGCACTGCCATTGCCGATGACGCAACAGCAATGCACTGGAACCCTTCCGGACTTGCTTTTCAGGATAAAGGCACTGAAGTGAATTTTACTCACTCACCCTGGCTTGCCGGACTCGGATTATCTGATTTATTCTATGACTATCTTGCCGCAAAGAAACCAATTAAAAGTCTTAATGGAGTGGTTGGTTTTGATTTTACTTATCTGAACATCGGTGAAGTAATTTATACCGATGAAACAGGCAGAACCGATGAATCAAAAAATTATAAAGCCTACGAATTTGCTATTGCGATAGCATATGCAACAAAATTGAGAGATAATTTGAGTGTAGGTCTTACTACGCGTTTTATCTATAGCAGACTCTCTCCTAACGATGTTACAGTAGGAAATGAAAAAGGTAATGGTACTGCATTCACAACAAGCTTTGACCTGTCTATGCTTTATAAACTGACGAGTGGTCCTAAAATGCTTAAAAATAAATTTTCTTTCGGTGTTAATTTATCTAATTTAGGTCCCAAAATATCTTATGTCGATGCTGCACAAGCTGACCCGATTCCGACTCAACTTAGAATTGGTTTCGCTTATAATTTGTTTAAAAATGAAGGGAACGATTTAACATTAACAGCTGACTTTTCTAAATTACTTGTAAACAGGTATCTTGACGGAACGTCTGACGCGTTTTATAAAGCTATGTTTACTTCCTGGAAAGGCGGACCGGATGGAATAGGCAGGACTGTCCAATCTTCTCTTGGATTTGAATATTGGTACGGCAGCCCGAAATTGATTGCTCTTCGTGCAGGATATTTTTATGAAGATCCTTCAAATGGAAACAGAAAATTTATAACTCTCGGAGCCGGTATTCGTTATTCACTTTATGGATTTGATTTCAGTTATATTAATACAACTGAAGATAATCATCCTCTTGCAAATACGTTGAGATTCGGATTGATTGTAAGTTTTTAATTATTAAAGTATTTTGTCTGAATTAAAATTTTTCGTTCCCGGTCAAATTATATGTTTGGTTGGGAACGATTTTTTAATTAAATTATAATCATTTAATAGTTATATTTATAAACTGAATAAGCTTTTTAGTTTTTCAATCTGTTTAATTTAGCGTTTTGAAAAATTTGGTCTTAAATTTTAAATCATACCTATGTTTATATATTTTAAGAAAGTAATTTTTATTTTATTGCTTTTTGTCTTATCTGCGAATGTTATTTTTGCCCAGTTTATTACAAAGAAATCTTATTCTATTTCCCATCCTGTTAAATTCGGAAATGAGAATAAATTTTCTACTCCAAAAAAATTTATTACTGTTCCTGACACTTTGAATATTGTCGCTATTATGGTTCAATTCCAGGAAGATTCCGACCCTCGTTCTACAGGTAACGGGAAATTTGATACATCAAATACCTATTACAATCCGATTATCCAGCGTGATACTGTTATTGATTCGCCGCCTTATGATAGCTCGTATTTTGCTGATCACCTTGAATTTTTAAAAAATTATTATTTCAAATCTTCAAAAGGAAAATTAATAGTAAATTATAAAGTGTTCGGACACGTTTTTACGTTACCCCAGCAAATGCAAAATTATTCTCCGCAAAAAAATGAGAATAATCAAAAACTCGCTCAAATGTTTGTCGATGCCTGGAGCCGGGCTGATAGTTTGATTGATTTTTCTTCTTACGACACAAATAAAACAGCCTTTGTAATGTTCCATGCCGGGGTAGGAAGGGATATTGACTTAACTTCTATTTTCGGATACGACCCTACACCTTTTGATATACCGTCTGTGTTCCTCGGATTAAATAATTTACAGGAAATTTTCGGCGTTAATTACAACGGGTTCGTTACAAGAAGCGGCTTTGCAATAAAAAACTCGCTCATGATTCCTTCGACTGAAATTCGTAACTTGGACCTTACCTCCGGGAATGTATTGTTGCAACTCGGAATGAATGGAATTCTCGTCGCAAGCTTCGGTAGCTATATAGGTTTACCTGACCTTTTCAATACACAGTCGGGGAAAACGTCAATAGGTAGATTTGGTCTTATGGATGGACAATCGATTTTTAGTTTTAATGGGATTTTCCCCCCGGAACCTTCCGCCTGGGAAAAAATATATCTTGGGTGGGTGTCCCCTATTACAATTTCAAACGGTGATTCTTTTTATAAAGTAAAAACTTCGTCTGTAGATAATCCATCAGATTCAACGATGTTTAAAGTTTTAATGAATAGTAAAGAATATTTTTTAATTGAAAACAGAAACCGTGATGCTGATAATAATGGTCAGGTCGTTTATACACACAATAGGGCATTTCATGATTCAACAAAATTTACACAGGATGTACCGGGATTTGTTTATTACGACATTTATAATGTAAATGGAAATCTTACTGATGTGAAATATCTCGACTGGAGCTTGCCGGGTGATATTACCGATACATCAAATTATAGAGGCGGCATTCTTATCTGGCATATTGATGAGAATATTATTGATGCAAATATTGCAACGAACTCAATAAATAATGACATCAATCATCGTGGAGTAAAAGTCATGGAAGCAAAAGGGTCTCAGGATATAGGTATTACCGTAAGTACAGCATTTGGTGATGTCACAGGAGACGGTTTCTTTGTAGATTTCTGGTATAATGGCAATCACTATGTACCCTCAACTATTTACCAAAACCAGTTTACTCCTAATACATATCCGAATACTTTAAGTTATTCCTTAGTGAACAGCAATATTTATTTTACGAATTTTGATTCAATAGGACCGGAAATGAAATTCAGAGTTAAAATTGGAAGTGATATAATTAAACCTATTTCAGGTTTTCCGAAATTCATTGGCATTCCGACAGGTTCGTATTATAGTGAACCTGTCTGTTTTGATATTAATAATGATGGCAGAGATGAAATTTTTGTAAACAATGGAACGGATTTATTTGGCTATAAAACAACCGGCTCAAATATAATTGATTCTTCCTATAACGGACTTTTAATTAAAAATTTCGGACATATGCCTCCCGCATTTGCAAATGCACCTTCATTCACAGGTTCAAACAGACTGATTTCGAGCTATGTCAATTTTTCCGGAAACAGCTATTCCACACTCGGATTTTTTAATTATGATAATAATTTTGTCCTTACGGATACGGTTTTTGATACATTTTTAAATACTGTCATAAGTGCACCGGTACTTGCATTCGATTCAAACAAAGTCATTGTTGGATTCAATAATAATAAAATTTATGAAAGAAAGTTGAATGGTCAGCCTTCGGGCTTCGTTGATTCTTCAAAAACCGGGAGTATAAACTTTTTCACAAAACTCGATAATAATAGATTTAGTTATTCATCAGGAGGTATAGCTCCTAATTCTTTTCCTAAATTTATTGTGACGGGTAACATAATAAATTCAAGTTCTGTTGATACTGTGACTATCGTTGATGGTAAACACATTTTACTCGACGGAAATCAGATAAATTTCAATTTCCAGTTTGATAATATCACTTCATTCCCGACTCTTGCAGACATTAATAAAGATGGCAGACAGGAAATTATTTTTTGCGGTGATAATAAGCTCTATGCGGTAAATTCAAGCGGTGTGTTACTTGAAAATTTCCCTGTAAAAATAAATTCCGACGTTTCTTCGGGAATTGCAGTGGCAGATGTGAATAACGATGGGATTTTTGATTTAATCTTCGTATCCTCTGTCGGAGATTTATATGCTTATGGCATCAACGGAAAAATTGTAACAGGATATCCTGTCAAAACGGGTATCCCCGTTGGTTCTACGCCCGCATTAGCAAATTTGAATGACACACTCGGAATTGTTGTTTATGGACGTGACGGTTACCTTTATGCATATAAAACAAATACGAAATACGATGAATCAAAAATATTATGGAAGAATTTCCTAAAAGATAAATATTTATCAAATAATAATTTTAAATCGGTATCTTCATCTGTGATTTATACAGAGAAACTTCCTTCAAATAAAGTTTATAACTGGCCAAACCCGGTTTATGATTCCAAAACATTTATCAGGTATTATCTCAACGGAAATACTACTTCAGTTACAATTAAAATTCTTGATTTATCCGGCGAGCTGGTAACAAAGCTCACGGGAACGGCACATTCTTTCGCTGATAATGAAATTATCTGGGATGTATCTACCGTCCAGAGCGGCGTTTACTATGGGGTTGTTCAGGCAACTATTGATGGAAGCACAGAAACTAAAATCATCAAAATTGCTGTGGTAAAATAATTTTAGTTCTGAAAATCTGTTTTCCGGATAAAATAATTTATCCGGTTATTTTTTTATGAAATGATATTATATTATTTTTTTCTAATTACAATAATTATTTATTTAATTCTTCACTTTATTTTTTTAATAGGCTATTTCCGTTCATCTAATGTTAAAATATCCCGTTCTCCGCTGCCCTCCGTAAGTGTGATAGTAGCCGCCCGTAACGAAGAAAAAATCATATCGGCATGTATAGCTTCTCTGAAAAATTTAAAATATGATTTTGAACTGCTTGAAATAATACTCGTAAATGATAATTCTACCGATAATACAAAAAATATTATGCTTCTTGAAACAAAAGGTTTCAGACAATTTAAAGTTATAGATTCGAATAACTCGTCCGGCAATAATCTCAAAGGTAAGCCTAATGCAATAGATACTGCGATAAATATTTCATCGGGTGAAATCATATTAATGACCGATGCAGATTGTCTTTTGCCGCCGGACTGGATTTATGAAACTGTGAAATATTACGAGGGTAATACCGGTATGGTCTGCGGGATTACAAGAATCAAATATGAAAATTCTATCTTTGCAAAATTGCAGGCTCTCGACTGGTTATATTTGCAGTCACTTGCTTGCTGCAGTTCCGGAATAGGGAAAATATTAAGCTGCATAGGTAATAATCTGTCTTTCACAAAAATAGTATACCGGGATATAGGCGGTTTCCGGAATATTAATTTTTCCGTTACAGAAGACCTCGCTCTTGCACGTGCGATTGATTCAAACAAAAATTATAAAATCAAATCACCTGTCAATCCCGGCTGCCTGGTTGTTACTGATGAATGTAAAAGTTTAAAAGAGTTATACAATCAGAAAAAAAGATGGTTCAAAGGCGGTTTCGATATTAATTACCTCGGCTGGATAATGGGATTCGAATTATATTTTACAAATATTTTTTTTGTAACCGGATATTTATTTTTTAATTTTGATTTTTATATCTCACTGGTCTTAATAAAAATATTTTCGGAATTACTGATAATGGTACCGATTTATATAAAATTAAAATTTAAAAATCTTATTTTTTTCTTCCCTGCATTCCAGTTATATTTTGCAATATACGGATTGCTTTTACCTTTTACATTTCTGTTTGGAAAAAATATAAAATGGAAAGACAGAAAACTTTAAAATTTAATTACAGGAAAGTGAAATCTCATCTTCATTGCAAAGCAACTATATTCCTTCGCAAACGTGTATGTACCGTATATATCAAATATATATAACGTCAAACCGATTCCGCCCATGAATCCGATGAAATTAGCACTCGTCGCTAAATTAGTATTATTGATTACGGGATCAATTATTCTTTGAACCGTAAAATATTTTATTTCTGCAATTACAAACGGAATAGTATAATTTGATTTAAGATATTTATTTAAAATTATATCGAATCCACCCCCGTATGATGATATATTCGTCTGAATAGAGTTTAAAAAATTTTGAGTTTTATAATTATCATTTCCCAGATGAGATTCGTGCTCATATGATATTCCCGGAATTATCGGGTAAATAGATAAAGATGCATATTCCAGCTTTATTCCCAAACAAATCGCACTGTTTGAGTTTATACTGAACTTATTCAAAGGCAGGGATACTCCAAGAGAAGGAACTGCAAATATTCCACCCGGTGTTTTACTGTCTGATTTCCTGACCGTTGTCTTTGTTGAATCATCTGGAGGATTCGAATTTATTTTGTTTTGACTTTTAACCGACGAGGAATAAATTATAAAAAGTAAAAACAAAACTAAAATTTTTCTAAAAATCATACTTTTTATTTTGTGAATTTTTAAATAATTTTCTTAATTCTTTTGCCTGCTTTAAGTTAATGCTCTTCTGTTTCCGGGCTACCTCAACTGTTTTTTCACCCATAAAATTATAATAATCCAAAACACCGGAAATATTTTTCCTAATATTTTCTATATGACATTCAATAGTATCTTTATCATCTCTTGTTATCGGACCCGTTAAAGCTTCCGGTATCCCGTATTTTAAAGCATTTTCCAGCGTCCTGTTGATAATCGGCATAAATACTTTCAACGTCACCTCATCACATACTCTGCTGAACAATTTATCAAGAAAATATATATGCGTGATTAAATAGTTCGAAGCTATCACACAAGCCGAATGATATAATGGTTTATCCTGTTTTTTTATTTCAATAAACTTTGAACCGAGCTTTCCGATTATTTTTTTTATTGATTCTTTTGAAACATTATCACCTTCTATTCCGAAATAAATATCTTGTAATAAACATTCGTTTCGGGAAGATATACGGCTGAAAGTTTGTATGGGATGCATCGAACCTTTTAAAATATTTTTACCTTTGATTTTCAAAAACACATCCGATGTTAATATACCGCTCGTATGTAAAAATAATTTACCAGAAATATTTATTTTTAACTTTCCCAGACTTTGCAAAACTCCGGAAATTTTATTGTCCTGAACACATAATAATATTATTTCCGAATCCAATATCGATGAATCATAAATCTCTTTGCTGATTATGCAATCAGGAAAATGCTTTTTTAATGTCCTGTAATTACTTAAATGTTTTTCAATAATATAATTTATATAATAACCCGCATCTTTTAATGCATAAGCAAATGCAGAGCCGACTCTGCCGAAACCAATTATCGTAATTTTAAAAATCTTCTCAGGCATAATATTATTTTTCGAGAATTATAGTAACCGGTCCCTCATTTACTAAATTTATTTTCATCCTTGCTGCAAATTTACCGGAAAATATCTTATCCTTATCATAATATAATTTCAAATCATCTATAAATTTCTCATAAAGATGATTTGCTTTTTCCGGCTCTTCGGCAAACGTAAAACTTGGCCTGTTGCCGCTTTTATCATTGTCTGTACAAAGAGTGAACTGGGAAATTATTAGTAATTCACCTTTGATATCTTTTATACTCAAATTCATTTTGTCTTCATTATCCTGGAATATTCTTAAATCAGCCGTCTTCTTCGCCAATTGCCTTGCGTTATCTTCCGTGTCTCCCTTTTTTACACCCACCAAAACAAGCAGTCCTTCGCCTATACTTGTATGCAACTGATTTTCTATTTCTACACTCGCAGAAGAAACTCTTTGGATAACGGCAACCATATTAATTTATCTTTAATACCCGGTTAATATTATTATAATCTTTATAAAATTCAAATTTATTTATCCCGTATTTCTTTAACATCGAATCAAGCTTCGCAGAATGAATATACCCTATTTCCAGAAAAACCCTTATATTTTCATTAGCTCCCGATATCAATTTAAATAATTTTTCATAAAACTTAAATCCATCTCCAAAATCTGTTAAAGCAATTACAGGTTCGAATTCTCTGATTTCATCATCAAGTTTTAACATCTCATCATTCGATATGTAAGGCGGGTTTGATATGATATAATTTATTGAATCATTCAGATTCTCTTTTTTAAAGAAGTCTTCACATTTTAATTCTAATTTACCGGATATATTGTGAAACTCTAAATTTTTTTTCGCAAGTCTCAGAGCATTTTCTGAAATATCGATAGCTTCAATTTTGTGTTTAATGTTTTTTTTACTGAGTTCTTCGGAAAGTGCAATGGATATACAGCCGCTGCCGGTGCCGATTTCCAGGATATTAATAAAATCCAAACCGGATTTTTCAATATCCTCTAATGTCTTTTCAACGAGTACTTCCGTATCCTGCCTTGGAATCAGTACACTTTTGTCAATATATATATCATAGCCATAAAAATTTGTTTTTCCCAAAATATACTGCAAAGGTTCTTTGTTCAATCTTCTCTTAAGATAAGACTTATATTTGTCTATTTCGGTTTGCTTTAAAGGTTTATCATAATCGAGATACAATTTTATTCTTTCACAATTCAGAACATCGCACAACATCAATTCTATATTCAGTCTTGCATCCTGTATGCCTTTATTTTTCAATAAATCTGTTGAGTAGCTTAATATTTCAAGTAATGTATTAATTTTTTTTTCTTGCATCCGGTAATTAGTTGTGATTAATTAATTCTATAGACCTGTATGAAGAAATCTGTTATTATTTTGATTCAAATAAAATCTTCCCGTTGATAATTGTCTTTAACACTTTTGTGTCTAATAATAATTTTGCATCACTGTTAAAAATATCTTCTGAAATAACAAGCATATCGGCAAACTTTCCTTTTTCAAGACTGCCTTTTATTTTTTCCTCGAAACCGGAATATGCAGGCCAAACTGTATAAGATTTTAATGCATCTAATATTGACAGTGTCTGATTTTCTGACGGAATATTTTTCCTTAGAGTATCGACAAACTGCCTCTTCGTTAAATAATACATCTGTATGAACGGATTTATCGAATGACTGAACGGAAAACCCGTGCCTATCGTAATCATTCCGGAATACTGCAATAATGAATTCCATAATGCAAAATTTTTATAATTTGCAGTTGGAATTAATACGGGCAGCATATCTATATCATACATGCATGCTTCAGGTCTCAGGGAAGGAATTATTTTATATTCTTTTATTTTATTCAATTCAACAGGTTGTATAAATTCAACAGCTTCCAGGACTATTCTTTTATCGCTGACATTCCTTTCGTGCATTACTTTCCCGATTGTATTAATCGCATTTGAAACGGCAAGATCTCCGACGGTTTTAATTGTAAACTGAAAATTTTTATCTATAGCTTTGTTTAAAATCTTTTCCATTGAAGCATCATCTATATATGGAACTTTTCGTTTTGGGTCAATTTTATAATCATCATGCATCGCCGCACTCTGCAATTCAAGTGAACCGTCATAATCAACGGTAACTGCTCTTACTGTAAGCTTATTTTTGTAATTTACTTCGATTCCTTTTTTCAGGTATTCATCGAATGAACCTTCTGTTCCGGTTAAAACTGCATAAATTCTGATTGGAAATTTTCCGCTGTCTATTAATTCCCTGAATGCAGATATAGATTCTGAATTTACACTCCTGTCATGAATTTCTGTTATTCCGTATTTCAGCAATTCTTTTGCTCCTGCTTCAATAGAAGTCAACATATCTTCTTTTGTGAATTTCGGAAGTTTCTCCTTAATCAAATTCACTGCCGTTCCGAAAAGAAAACCTGTAAGTTCTCCGTCATCATCTTTATCTATTTCTCCGTTAACAGGTGCCGGTGTTTGTTTTGTGATTTGTAAGGTTTCGAGTATTTTTGAATTACACCAGACTATAGTTCCATCCGCATTAATTAAATATATATTATGATGCGTAGAAATTTTATCCAGTGTGGTTTTATCCATGTCAGCTTCATTTGCATCCGTTAAATTGTTTTCGTTCCATCCGTAACCACCTACCCAGCTGTCATCTTTTTGGGATTTTACTTTTTCTGCTACCAATTTTATTATCTGAGATACTTTTGTACAGTTTCTCAAATCAACTAAATTATTAAACCTTGATAATTCTAATGAAAACTCAACCAGGGAACCATCTGATTCTATAAATCCCGGTATTACTACTTTTCCCTGCAAATCAATACAATTATCGATTTTATATTTATTTCTTATGTCATCGTTTTTTCCAAGTTCAAGTATTTTACCATCTTTTACAGCAATTGCCTCCACAACAGTATTGTCGCTGTCCAGAGTGTGAATTTTTCCGTTATAATATATCACATCCGGAGATTTTGAACATGAAGTAAGAATTAATGCCAGTAATATTATTAATATAAATTTTATTGATGTCATAATTAATATTAAATTTTAATTCAATAATCTGTTTATCATACTATTAAACATAGCAAATACAATAATCTTATGAAATGCAATAAGGAAATATTGGTTGTCTAATATTCTTATTTAAATTAACTTTGCAACTCATATAAATATCTTGCAATACGAACAATGCTTTAAATAATATTATATTGTTATTTCACGAAAAATATAATTGTCTTTTTAAATGTATAAATTACTATTTATTAAATGACTTTTAAATCTGTTACTTGATAATTAGCTACATTATCACCTTTTATTGTTAGAGGTTATCATACCCCTAAAATATTTTACTTAAACAATTGAATTGAAAAATCTATTTTATATATATATCTTTGTCTTTAACTCATATTACTATGAAAAAGAATTTTGCACTAAAAAAGCTTTATTACTCCATCAGTGAAGTAAGTAAAATAACTGATTTAGAGCAGTATGTTCTTAGATACTGGGAAACTGAGTTTGAGCAGCTTAAACCTGCTAAAAACCTTGCAGGTAACAGGATATATACAAACAAAGATATTAAGCTGATTTTGTATATTAAAAAACTCCTGAGAGATGAAAAATATACAATTGAAGGTGCAAAGAAATTGTTAAAAAATTATAATACAAAAGAAGAAAATAACCAAACTGCAAAACAAACTTCAAAAACTGATGTTCATCATGAAAATATTAAAAGATTTCCATCCCATAACGAACTAAGTTTGTTTAATTCAGAGGAAATTCAGTCTAATGAAAATCTGACCGCTAATGCACCACAGGATAAAGCTTTAATCGGTGATTTAAAAGAGCTTCGTACATTTCTTTTAAATTTACTTGATGAAATAGAATAATCTGCAATATATACTTAGCAGTTAGATAATTTTGGTTATAATTTACTTTTATCAATTTTTTTTACTTTAACAATACTTCTTCCCCTATCATATTTATAACGATTATGTATACCTGATTATTAGTTTTAAATTAAAAGATATTATCATTTATGCTTGATTACATCACTGATTTCTTTTTCCCTAAAATTTGTCTGATTTCGGATTACAAAATTCCTGCAAACAATTCTAATCCGTTTGTTTTAGATAATGTTATTCAGGAACTTGACAGACCAATTCGCCAGGATATTTATCTTCTCGAAAATAAACTCGATTCAAATCATTCGTTTGTTCAATATGTAACAAAAGGAAAAAACAACGTAAACCAAATTTTACATTACTTAAAATATAAAGGCTTTTCTAAACTCGGACTGTTTTTCGGAGAATATATTTCAACGGAATTAATCAAAGCCTATCCTGACATTAAAGAAAAATATGATTTCATTTGCCCTGTCCCTTTGCATAAAAACAAAGTAAGAGAAAGAGGTTATAACCAGTCGGAATTCATCGCGAAAGGATTAAATAAAAATATAAGAATTAAATATCTGAATGATTTGGTTATTCGTACAAGGTATACAAAGTCTCAGACAACACTGCCCGTTAATGAGAGGGTTACAAATGTAAAAGATGCATTCTCGTTTAATGACGTTTATAAAAATGTGGTTAAAAGGAAACGTGTTATTTTGGTCGATGATGTGGTAACTACAGGCTCAACATTAAATGAAGTTATGAAAGTGCTGAAAGGAGCAGGCGTATCAAATATTTTTGCCGTCACTCTGGCTATGGCAAAGGGAGAATAAAATTTTATCGAATATTTATCAAAGCATCAGTTAATTTTATTATATCCTCCGCATTATTAAAAAGATGAGGCGATATTCTCAAATACCCTTCTCGCAGTGCAATAAATATATTTTTCTCTTCTAATTTTTTCTGTATTCCTTCGTTTCTGTTTTTATCGCGGTGTGAAAAAATTAAAATGTTAGAACGGTGCTCAGGCATTAAATCCGCTTCTATTGTAAAATCAGAACCTTTCATATTCCCGATAAATATATCAATCAGTTTGAGAATATGATTAAAAATATTTTCTACTCCAAGTTTTAAAAATAATTCTATCGAGGATTCTAATCCAATCATACCAAGAGTGTTCAATGTTGAATTTTCATAAGCCGAACCGTCGTTGTTAAAATCGAGATTGTATTCCAGAAAGTTTTTAAAATCATATTTTATGCTCGTTGTTCCGACATAAGTCGGATTTATTTTATCCCTGATTCTCTTTGAAATATACGCGAAACCTACGCCTGCAGGTGACATCATCCACTTTTGTGAGCCTGCAGTCAGGAAATCAATTTCATACTCTTTAACATTCATCGAACATACACCAATGCTTTGAATTGCATCGACAACAAGTAAACATTTATTCTCTTTACAAATATTTTTTATCCGATTTAAATTATTTCTGAAACCGAGAAATTCCACAGAGCTTATCGTTAATACTTTCGCATGATTTTCCTTTATTATTTTTTCAATATCCTCTTCTTTTATCTTTCCGTTAACAGATGGAATCATAACCGACTTTATTCCTCTGAGCCTTTCCTGGTTTAACCATGGATAAACTACAGCCGGGAACTCTGTATCCGCAAATGTAACGTAATCACCGCTTTTTAAATTAATTCCGTTCGCAAATATATTTAATCCGTGCGTCGTACTGCTCGTTATTATAATTTCCTCTTTTTCAGCACCAATTAATTTTGCAATTTTTTCTTTCAGGGAAATTATTATATCTATATTGAATATGCTCAGATTCTTATTTGTAAAAGTAAATTCATTTATGAAATCAATCAACCTCCTGTTTGTTTCAAGTGAATATTGTGAATAATGCGCCGAATCAAGATACACACAATTATTCGTAATCGGGAATAATCTTCTCGCATCTTCGATCTTACTAATTTTATAGAATTCTGTTTTAATATCGTGCATTTAAAGTAATTTTTTAATGTTGATTTTTAAAAATTATAATTAATAATTAGGATATTAAGAACTGACGGAAAACTCCTCCGGAGTTTGGGTGGTACCGTTTCTCCTGTTATAAATATAAAACTCCTCCGGAGTTTTGAGGCTTATATTTCTCCCGCTACAAACAGAAAACTCCTCCGGAGTTTGGGGGCTTATATTTCTCCCGCTACAAACAGAAAACTCCTCCGGAGTTTGGGGGCTTATATTTCTCCCGCTACAAACAGAAAACTCCTCTGGAGTTTGGGTGGTACCGTTTCTCCTGCTACAAATATAAAACTCCTCCGGAGTTTAGCTAAATAAAATAAATATTTCAAAAATACGATTTCGTTTTTTAGTTTTGCTCTTATTCTTAATTCTTAATTCTTAATTCTTAATTTCTAAAAACTATTTTTTATTTTTTGATTTTTTTGTTTTCTGTTTTTTAGGCTTCTCTTCTTTTAAATTACTTTCAAAATATTTTTTATATTCCCCGTAATAGAAAATAACATTGTAAACATAATTATAAGGTTCTCTCCAGTTGTCCAGAGTCCCCGAGGGCGGTCTCTTTGTTTTCGGCCAGACAAGAGCATGAATTGAATCCTGCTTTGATGATAGCATCGGATAGTAATCCTTCACATCATCCCATTTCTTATAATCCTTTCCGTAATAATATGCAATCGTCATCACGTCCACTACTCTTCCCAGTCCTGCATTATAAGCGGCTAAAGCAAATTTAAACTTATCTTCACCCGCAAATTCAAAATCGGCTACTAATGTTGCATAATAATAAATTCCGGCAATTAAATTATTTTTAGGAGTCCTTGTCTCTTCCAGCTGCAATTCGTTTTGCAAACCGCTCCCCGTCCTCGGCATTATTTGCATCAATCCGAATGCACCTGCGTGGGATTCTGCTTCGGGATTAAATAGCGATTCCTGATGAATGAGTGCAAGTATCAGCCTCCAGTCTATCTTGTAAAAATTACACTGACTTTTTATCAGGTCTCCGAAATCTTCAACAAGCGCATCTACATTACCTAACCTGAATACACCTTTTACATTCTTTATTTTTTCGGTTAATTGCGTTAACCCCTCTTCATTTAATTCCTCTTTGTTATTTATTAATGCCTTATTCATTGTGAAAATCTCAAACAGGTATTTCCATTTACCAAAAAGAGATTCACAATATCTGATATTATCGTAAGAATCCGAATATAATATCTCAATCCTGTCCTTGTCCGAAACTTTTTTTTCCCCGGGCGCTATTGCCGCATCCCTATCAGAGTTTTTCAGAAGGTCTAAACTCTCGGATTTCGTATCGCTTTTATTGCTTTTAATTGAATTTGATATTGAATAAATTAAAATGACAAGTAAGAGTATAAGCGTGACTATAATTATATTTCGATTTCTTTTTCTCAATATAAATTTATTTATGCATAAAATTATAAAATAGGTATCTCATATTCACTATATATGCTAATACCCAACAATAAATCAAGTTTTTCAAGTTTTTCAAGTTTTTCAAGTTTTTCAAGTTCGTCAAGTTCTTAAAGTTCTTCAAGTTCTTATGCTTTTAACAATAAAAAATGTTTTTCTTGTCTTTTTCTTAGCGTTCTTTGTGTAACAGCTCTTAAAAATGTATGAGGTTTTGCCCTATGAATATACAACGGAATTTTTACCTAATATATTGTATTTCATCATATTATGCGAATATTTATATTATTAATGCTTTTTTGAAAATTATTAAACTTTAGTTTACATAATTTTGTCTAAATAATGCGAATGATACATATTGGAAGTAAATAACATCAATATAAACAGTGAAGATAGCGATATTATTGAGAGTTTTATTAATGGTAATGAATCTGCTTATAATTATTTAGTTCTTAAATATCAAAGAAAAATTTATTGGGTAATCAGAAAAATGGTCCTTGACCATGATGATGCTGATGATATTACTCAGGAAGTATTTGTTAAATTATATAAATCTTTAAAGGATTTCAGAGGGGAATCATCGTTTTACACTTATTTATATAAAATAGCCGTAAATTATTCCCTGAACTATCTGAAAAAACAAAAAAAAGTAACCGAAAGAACGAAAGATATAGATGATGAAAGTTATAAATTAAGTTCCGATGATGCTCTGCAGGATGAAGGATATGATGAAGCTATAATGAAAAAAGTATTAACAGAAGCTATTAAAACATTACCCGAACAGCAAAGAGCAGTTTTTAATTTAAGATTTTATGATAATCTCAACTATGAGGAAATTTCAAAAATTATGAAAAAATCAGTTGGGGGAATGAAAGCAAATTATTTTCACGCCGTTAAAAAAATTGAAGAGATTATTAGACAAAAAAGATTGAACGGAACTATTAATTAATCTTTTTTTATTTTAAAGTTATGAATAAAAACGAAAACATAGACGAATTATTACTAAATCTTCCCGATTTTATTAACAATAAAATCGAAGACAAAAGTATTATTGAAAAAATAAAGAATGAGATTGCCTCGAATAAGGATTTTAAAATCCTTTACGATGATATGAAATTCTCACTCGAATTTATGAATAAAACGGAATTGACTCCTCCGCCCGATAATTATTTCAATAATTTATTACCGAATATACATCAAAGAATTGAGTCACATAAACAGAAGTTCACTTTCGTTTGGTTCGGGAAAATTATTCCTTACTGGAAATATGCTGTTCCTGTTTGCGTTATCGTTTTGTTCTTCCTGATTTACGATATAAATTATACGGATAATAAAATAAATGTTCAGCCGTCCCCCGAAGTTTCTTCAACTTTAGAAGAAATTAACCCGGATTCGAAAATAGAAGCTGATAATAGTTCGGATAGCACCGATATCGCTCTGAGCCAAATTATAGATGAAGATTCTGAACAGGATTCTTATACCCCGCCGCAAACTTCAAACAGTTATACTTCACGACAAATGAGTGACATAAACCATTCTGAAAAAGTAAATGAAACTGCTAAAGGACTGCCCGGCGATTTACCCGCAGTACTCGAGACTATCGGGGACGATGATTTTTTTAGCAATTCGGGTGATGATTTATATCAGGATAACGATATAAATAAATTAACTCCCGAACAGCAAAAAAAGGTATTAAATAAAATTAAAAATGCTGAATTTTAAAATATGATTAGATAACAATATGAAAAAATTTTTATATCTCTGCTTTGCTTTTATTTTTGTACTTCTCGCTAATAACATTTCTTTCTCCCAGAATGATACTAATAATAATTCCAGCGGTAAGGAAATCAGAAAGATTGTAAGACAAAAATTAATGGAAAAGCTCAACGTAGATGATAAAACAATTAATTCATATTTGATAGTTTATGCTGAGTATAGAAAAAAAGATATTGAACTAAATAAACAAAAAGCCGCATTGGTAAAATATATCGAAGATAATACGGATGCTTTGGATATATCTCAAAAAATGGATGATTTACTGAATATTCAGACAAAAATTATTGATGCGCGCCGTGATTATATCGAAAAAGCCAAAAAAATATTAACACCCCAGCAGCTCGCTAAAGCCATCGTCTTCCAGAAAAAACTGCGTAAAATAATGAACACCGAAAAAGAATGATGAATTCTGAATTCTGAATTCTGAATTTTTAATTCTTCATTCTTAATTTTCTACTCTTAATTCTTAATTTTTCATTCTTAATTTTTGATTCTACTAACTACTATCTACTGTTTTTAATTCTTAATTTTTTGATTTGTTTATTATTCTTTTTATACTTACTATTAATTAATAAATGATGGTATTAACATCTGGTTTAACAGCTCTATATTTTTTTCTTTTATAAATTTTAATTATATACTTATGAAAAAAATAATTTACTACTTAGTTTTTATTTTATTATTCTATTCCAATACCAATTCACAGATAATCTGGAATCAACAATACAGCGGAACATACGAAAATCTCAACGATGTCTATTTCCCTGATGTCAATACGGGTTATGCTGTTGGAAACAATGGTATAGTTCTTAAGACCACTAATTTAGGTCAGAACTGGGTTTTCAAAAATCTCCCGGTTGTTACCAAAAATTATTCCGTTTATTTTCAAAGTGCAGATGTTGGCTTTGTAGGGAATGAAGATTATAATCTGTATAAAACAACAGATGGCGGAAATACGTGGAACACTAAATTAACCGCCGCAAACTATGCCATAACCTCTATTTATTTTTCTTCTGCTTTAATCGGATGGGTCGGAGACCGTTACGGCAATATTCAAAAAACTACGAACGGCGGGGATAACTGGTTCACGCTTGTTAATTTGCCGGGCTATGATGCAAAAGTATTCTTTAATAATGACCTTCGCGGCTGGGGCATCGATACCTATGGTTTCGTTTATACAACCACAAATTCCGGTGCAACTTTCACAAGCGTCAGACCTTCAAATGACACATTATCCGGAATTTATTTCTTATCTTCAACGCTTGGATTTGTTGCTGGAGATAGCGGCAGAGTTTACCGCTCAACAAACGGAGGCTTGAACTGGGCTCTGTTAAATACCGGTACAACAGTTAAATTAAAAAGCGTTTATGCCTCTAATGCTAACTTCATAATTGCCGCGGGGTATGCCGGTACAATTTTATATTCATTTGACGGAGGCGATAACTGGTCAGTTGAAACCATAACTACAAATAATATAAATAGCTTTAACTTTATTCCCAATACTCTCTATGGCTGTGCAGTCGGAAATGTCGGTACAATTTTAAAAACAAATAATTCCGGCGTATGGTGCGTCGGTAACGGCACAACGCAGGTGAGTTATCCCTTCTTTACTTATTTTGAAGACTCGAGAACAGATATGCTCTTCCTCGCAAGCGAACTCTATGCAAACGGTGTAACTCCCGGAAATATTTACTCTATTGGATTTCAGGTTGCGACAGTAAGCACTCAGGTGATGAACGGGTTTAATGTCAAATTTCAGACAACTTCTCTAACAGCGATAACAGGATTTACTAATACAGGCTGGACTACTGCATTCAGCGGCACTTATACTGTTCCGGGTACAGGATTGCAATATATTCAGCTTAATGCTCCATATTTTTATTGGAGCGGCTCCGGTAATTTGCTCGTCGAAATATGTTTCAACAACAACTCCTGGACTGCCAGTTCAAACGTAAATTCATCTCCCGCAACCAATATGGTTTATCATAATCATGTGGATTTGCCGACCGGTGATGGCTGTGTAGATATTACAACCGGAACTGTTCAGACAACAAGACCAAACACTTGCTTTGTGACGCAGTTGATTAATGGTGAAAAGAATGTAAATAATAATATTCCGGAAAAATTCTCATTATCACAAAATTATCCGAATCCGTTTAATCCCGTAACAAAAATTAAATACACCGTACCTAAAAATAGTTTTGTTACGCTTAAAGTATTTGACATAATCGGAAGGGAAATACGGACTCTCGTTAACGAAGAAAAATCACCGGGTGAATATATTATAGATTTCGATGCATCGAATCTTCCAAGCGGAGTATATTTCTACAAAATATTCTCCGACAAATTCTCCGACGTAAAACGAATGATACTTGTAAAATAATTAAGAATTAAGAATTAAGAATTAAAAATTAGGGAGCATTCAAGCTCCCTTTTTTTTATTTGTTTTCTTTTTTTGTTTTTTGTTTTCTGTTATTTGTTTTCTGTTATTTGTAATTTGTTATCTGCAATGTCATTCCCGAATGCTCTTATCGGGAATCCCTTCGGTTTTTGTTTGCTTTTGAAGGTTTTCTTTTTAAATATTTTGAAATTAATAAATATCATACATGTCCTTTATCTGTGGGGAGATAAATTGCATCTAAATTTAACCGTTCGCTCCTTGCTCCTGTTCCCGACTTGTCGGGATTTAACGGTTTCATTTATTTGAGCTTTCTATATTGTTATTTATTTTTCTTATAAATCGGGTTTTGCGTAACTTCAGTTATTAATAAAAAATATCTGATTAATTAGATTATGAGCAATAAAATTAAAATTATTAAGGTACAAAACGTTGAAATTTCGGTGATAACATCAAAACAAAATGATTTTATATGTATTACCGATATTGCAAAATCAGAAGATGGAGAATCCCGGGCGGCAGACGTTATTAAAAATTGGATTAGAAGCCGTAATACACTTGAATTTTTAGGCACTTGGGAACAAATGTATAATCCGAATTTTAAAGTGGTCGAATTTGACCACTTTAAAATGCAAGCCGGTTTACCAAGTTTTGTCTTAAGTCCCGAACATTGGGTTGAAAAAACAAATGCAATTGGAATTTATGTAAAATTGGGTAAATATGGTGGAACCTTTGCTCATAAAGATATAGCGTTTGAATTTTGCTCTGTCGGGAGTCCCTATAAAGATCATAGGAGACTCCCCGACACAATTAAAATAGAATAAATAATACTAATATTTAAATATATTATAAATTTTATTAAATCGTTTTATTTACTCAGACAAGAAATTTGCAATATATAAAAAAATGGTGTTTATTTTATAATTCTTCTGATGTTCAAAAAACGCAACAACTTGTTGCACAATTTGAACAAAAAGTCCCACAACTTGTGGGACAAATTCACCCCCTGATAAACAGCAAATTAAATTAGTCCAACAACTTGTTAGACTAATTCCCTGAGGATATAAAACAAATTATTAATAAAATGTGTCAGGAGTCCCTATAAAGATCATAGGAGACTCCCCGACACAATTATTATTCATTCATCTTAGCTATTCTCTTATTCTTAGCTATTCTCTTATTCTTAGCTGTTCTCTGTGTTTGAGAATCTAATCGGTTTATTATTTATATCTGTCGTCACCAAAGCAAAAAATCCTTTTCTTGCCGAGTACAAATCATAAATTTGAGTTTCATAGTCAGAAAGCGGAATATTAAAAACAATCGGGTCAGTCAAAGTAAGGGTTTGAGCAGTTGACTCCAACGACAAAAACTCAAATGGTTTATTTTTTGGCTGTAGCGGTGTTTTAAAGAATAATATTGCTTTTAACACTATGGATTTCTCAATATTCGTATCTATACCCGTATTAGTTCCAAGTGCAGGAACTGTTACAGTGATTCTGGTATTTGTGATATTTATGGTCGGTGTGGTTATACTGAATCCAAGATCCGGTACAAGTGACGCCGTATTCGAAACATCATCCGGTAATACATTCAGGTAATTCTTTTTGACGATGTAATTATACGGACTCATTTTTTGCGGACCATATACATCCCAAAAATATTTCAATTGCTTTATCACGTTTACAGCTCTCGCGAATTCTATCACCATTTTAAATCTATTTCTTCTGGCAATAGATGCATCATCTTTTCCGGGAACAAATGATTTTGGTCGCATACCAACATAACTATTTCCAAATTTTTCACGGAAGACCATGTCGCCTACAGCTCCGTGCACAGTGCCGAGTACTTTTTTCTTTACTTGAGCCATTTTATTTACCTCTTCTTATTTATTTATTAATTTTAGTTAATTTAGTTAATACCCAATAGTTTAATAAAACATCGGGTTTTACAATCTAACTGTGAGAATTGCTGAAGCAATTACAAAAAAGTAGGTTGTCTTGCCCAATAAACAAAATGTTTAAGAAGCAATTTTTTTAACTTAATCCTCTTTGATTTTGCCTTCTTAATTTTTGGTACAATTTGAAGGCAATTTAAAAGCAAGATAAAGGCAATATAACCTCGGATAAATATATTCGTTTTTACTTCCATTTTATTTCCTTTCATATATACTAACTTATTACCAAGATATTTTTCCATAAATATATTTTTAATACTGAATGGAAAAAAACTCAAATTATCAGTTTGTGTATATGGAGGGAAAAAATTTATATTAAAGATTGGGAAAAAACTCAAATTGTCAGTTAGTATATATGACGGGGGAAAATATAATTAAATGTTATTTTAAAATTAAAATTCTTAAATTTAACTTAAGGAGATACGGGGATGATAGTTGTTGAAAATTTGTTAAAAATATTTATTATCCATGGAATTAAATTTAAACCAAAAGATTATAGATGCATTCACTAAGCTCTATAATGACAAAAACAGAAACTACAAAAAATTATTGTTTTTAGCAGATAATGCTTTAAGAAAATTTTTTGGGAATAGAAATATTTCCACAAATGGTCAGGAATTAATTGACAAAATCATAGAAGACCTATTGACGGGCAAAAGAAGCTGGGATATAGATAAATATCCTGAAGCTTATGACCAAATATTGTATATATTTGAACATAGTGAACGATTGAACCTTATAAATAAACATAAAAGATTGGAAAAAGCAGGTTTTAAGCTTGAAATTAATACTTATGATGAAGTTTATTATGATAACGAACCGGATGACCCTTTGACGAAGGATAATTTACTTGAAAAAGATAATTTACAAGATTTAAATTTTTTGAAAGAACAATGTGATGAGGCAATGAAAAAATGCGAAGATGAAGATTGTGTTATTTTATATTTAGAAATATTAAAACTTACAGAAAATAAAAATACAAACAAACAATTGGCAAAAAATCTTGGAATAAAAATAAATGAAGTTGTTGCAATAAAGAAAAGACTTAGAAATTATCTTGATAATTCCATACCAACCAAAAATTAAAAAAAGAACAAAAATATTTATGTCAAAACAGGAAGTGTTTAATCTCCTTGATTTCTTTATGGATATAGACAACTACACGGAAGAGGAAATAACGGAATACATCAAAAAATCAGTTATGAATTTAGAGGCAGGAAAGGAAAAAGGACTTAATCTTATCCAAAAATTGGAGGCACAGGAAAAAATCAAAGCCGGGATAGCGAATCAAAAAAATTTCGATGATTCAATGTTATCTGATTTATCCCGAAGTAATTTTCAGACTCCGGCACCAATATACGCATTCAGAAACGGGGAGAAATTATCCGAAGAGGATAAAGCGAAATTGGAAAGCGATAAGCAAAAACTTGAAGTGGCGAAGAAAATAATAAAAAAGAGTAAAAAATTTTGAATTCTGTTCCGATAAATCCCGACAAGTAGGGATCAAAAACGAAGAGCGATCGGGATGCAAAGAACGCAAATGCTGAATGCTGAATCCTTAATTTTTAATTCTTAATTCTTAATTCTGTTTTGTTCGTGTCCTTAGTTGTAAAAAGTTTTTGAAATCAGTGTAATCAGTGCAATCATATTAATCAGTGATTATGAATCCAACAATAAAAGCGAAAGAACTTCTATCAAAATACTGCATATCCGACCCATCGGAATTAGACATCCGTGAGATTGCCAATGCGGAAAACCTTCTGATATGTGAAGAAGAGTTAAGTTCACACGATGGACGCATTTTTCACGACGGAGAAACCGGAATAATAACAATAAACAAAAACATAAAAGAAGAAGGGCGTAAAAATTTTACTTTGGCGCACGAAATAGGTCATTTTTTCCTTGAATGCGAAAAGAAGTATTTTTGCAGAAAAGAAGATTTTCTTACATTCAGCAACAATAAATCGAACGAGAAGGAAGCAAATATATTCGCATCAGAACTCTTAATGCCTGAAGAGTGGATTAAAGAATATATCGATTGGAAAGATGAAGGTTATGAGACATTAAACAAAGCATCGGATAAATTCAACACGACATTAAGTTCAATGGCAATACGATATGCCGAATGCGGGAAATTCCCTATTGCAGTAATTTTAAGTTGTGAAGGAAAGGTTAAATGGAGCAAAGCGAACGAATATTTTCCTTTTAGATACGTTCCTGCAGGACAGAGATTAAACACTTTTTCGGGTGCATTTGATTTTTTTAAGGGAAAAGAAATTTCGACAAAACCCGAAGAAATCCTTGCCGATGCCTGGTTTTTAAACGACTTTAACTTTAAAGCAAATTATTACATGCACGAACAAAACATCCCCATGAAAAATTACAACGCCGTCCTCACAATCCTCTGGGAAGCATAAATAGCTGACCATATTCAGTTTACAAATTATTACTTAATTCTTAGTTAATCAAATTTTTGAATATTCCTTATAGGTTAAATATTGTTGAAATCATCAAAGATTAATTTAAAATGTTGAAAATCTTTACACTAATTTCTTTAAAAATAAATGTATTTATTGTCGAAATATCTTTTTGTATGTTTCAATAAATATTAAACATTTGGATTCTTATTCTCACATTCAATTTCTTCTTATTCGAGAATTTAATTCATAACTTTTTTCTTATAAGTGAATTAATAAATAATTATAAGAAAAATACAAATTATATCTTAAGAAAATTTATTTCGAATTGAGTATAATTAAGTTCTAACCAAACCGTGTTCAGCAAAACTTTTTTGAAATAATTGTTGCATTATTTCAATTTTGTTGTGGAATAAATCTTTTGAATAAAACTTTATAATAAAAAAGCCCCCATTAAGGTTGAGGGCTAAACCTAGAGGTAAACCTCACTACGGAATAATCCTTATTGTGGTTTGCTTCATTACAAATATAAGAAATTATAATTTAATATAAAATACTATGAAAAAAATTCTTGGGCTTGATATCGGAACAAATTCAATAGGTGGTTGTCTAATTAACTTAGAAGAATTTGGAGAAAAAGGAAGTATTGAATGGTTAGGTAGCCGAATTATACCAGTTGATGGCGAAATGCTTAACAAATTTAACAGTGGTAGTGCTGTAGAAACGAAAGCTGCGTTTAGAAGACAAAAAAGAGGAAGTAGAAGACTAAAACAAAGATATGTATTAAGAAGAACAAGATTAATCAAAGCACTGAAAATATTAGGTTGGTTAAATAAAGAATACCCAGAAGACTTCAAGGAAGCTCTCAAAGAAAATCAGGATTTCAAATTTAATATAAATAATTATATCCCTATTGAACAAAAGACAGTCAAAGAAGCGACGGAAGTTCTTGGTGTAAAAAGCAAGGATGGTAAATTATCAGTATCCATTGATTGGGTTGTGTATTATTTAAGAAAGAAAGCATTGAATGAAAAGATATCTATGAATGAGTTGGTTAGGATTATATATATGATGAACCAGAGAAGAGGTTTTAGAAGCAGTAGAAAAGATAAGAAGGAAGACGAAGAAAAGAAAATAGAAAAATGGGTTGAGATATTAAAAGTCGATTCAATTGAGGAAAAGATACAGGAAGTTTCCGAAAAGAACTTCAAGAAACAGTTTATTAAGATTTATATTATTAAAGCTGGCAAATATATATGGGAAGAAAAACGAATAAACAAACCTGAATGGATAGGCAAAGAGTTAAATTTCTTAATTACAAAGGAAACATTAAAAAGCGGTGAAGAAAAATTAAAATTTCAGCAACCTAAACCAGATGACTGGGAAATGTCAAAAGTAGCACTTGAGCAAGACATAAAGAATTCGGGCTTAAATGTAGGTGAATACTTTTTCAATCATCTAGTAAATGATAAGAATTATAGAATCAGACAACAAATAATAGATAGGAGTTTATATCAAAAAGAATTTAAAGAGATTTGGAATAAACAATGTGAATATTACCCTGAACTAAAGGATACATCAAAACTGAAAGATATTTCTGTAGAGTTGTATAAACATAATGAAGCAAAGCAGAAGGAAATTCAGACACACGACATTTATTATTTACTTACAAAAGATATAATTTACTATCAACGTGAATTGAAGTCACAAAAACATTCCATCAGTTTATGCAAATACGAAAAGGGTAAATTTAAGAAAGATAATGATTTTATCAAAAAAGGATATAAAGTTGCACCTAAATCTTCCCCTGAATTTCAGGAGTTTCGTATCTGGCAAGATATTCATAATATTAGAATTCTTGAGAGAGAAAAAATAATTAATGGGAAAACTTTAATTGATTTTGAGCTTCCTAAGGATTTTATTAATAACGATATTAAAGAAAAACTATTCGATTTATTTGATAAAAGTGCTGAGGTATCAGAAACAGCAATTTTAAAAGCGATAGATAAGAAACTCTTATCAACAAAAACACATAAAGTAAATTTATTTGCTTCCAGAGATAAGCTAAAAGGCAATGAAACAAAGGCATACTTTAGGAAAATATTTAATAAAATTGAACACGATGGTGATAAATTATTAAATGATGAAAAGAGATTTTATAGACTTTGGCATATTATGTATTCAATATCCTCTTCAGATGCTGATAAATCTAAAAAAGGTTTAATGAATGCTCTCACTGATAAGAAAAAGAAGGAAACTAAAAACCGTGAGAATATAGAATTAAATCTGCCTGACAATGTTATTAAAGAATTAGCAGACCAACCAGAATTCAAGGAAAAGCAATATGCTGCTTATTCATCAAAAGCAATAAATAAGTTATTACATGTAATGAGGAGCGGGAAATATTGGAAAAATGAATTGATAAACGATGAAACCAAGAACCGTATATCAAAAATTATTACAGGGGAATTTGATGAAAACATTGACGATAGAACAAGAGAGCAAATAGCAAAACATAATTTAAATGTTATTGAAGATTTTCAAGGTCTGGAAACATCTTTAGCTTGTTATGTTGTTTATGGTACTGATTCTGAAAGACAGAATGATGACAAGTATGCTGATTACAAAGATATTGATGTAATGAAATTAATACCAAATAATAGTTTGAGAAATCCTATTGTCGAACAGATTATAAGAGAGACTTTGTTTGTTGTTAAAGATTTATGGGAAAAGTTTGGTCAGCCTGATGAGATACATATAGAACTTGGAAGAGAATTAAAGAAAAATGAAGTAGAAAGAAAGAAATTATCGGAAACTGGGTCAAAAAATTTCCGTGACAAAGAAAGAATAAGGAATTTGTTAATTGAATTAATAAATGACGGATTTCCGTTTGACACTAAACCAAACCCAAACTCCCCTATTGATATAGATAAATTTAGGATATATGAAAGCTCTTCCGGGTCAAATTATTTCGAATATGAGAAGAAAATGAAAAGTGAAAACACAAATTGGAGACCCACTAATGCAGAAATTAAAAGATATGCTTTATGGTTGGAGCAAAAATGCTGTTCCCCTTATACTGGTGACCCTATAACTATAACAAAATTATTTTCCAGTGAATACGAAATTGAACATATCATACCACGTGCTAAGCTAAAATATGATTCTATGGAGAATTTAGTAATTTGTGAATGCGAAGTTAATAAGGAAAAAGGGGATAAATTGGCCTCTAATTTCATAAGTGAATCACCAAAAACAATAAATAGGAATGGAAAAGAATTTACAATTAAAAATTACGATGAATATGTTGCTTTATGTAAATCAAATTTCAGAGGTAAGAAACTGAAAAATTTATTATGCGATGAAGTACCAAAGGAATTTATTTCCCGTCAATTAAACGACACAAGATATATAACAAAAAAAGTTGCTGAATTGCTTTATCCGATCGTAAAAGATAAGGAAGGGATTATATATACTGGTGGAAGTATAACAGCAGAACTGAAAAGAGAATGGGGATTAACAAAAGTTTGGAAGGATTTAATGAAACCTCGATTTGAAAGATTAGAGAATATTATTGGCAGGCAATTAATAATCAAAGATGTGAAAGATCGCAACAATTACCATTTAGAAACACCAGAGCCGGAAACTGACATAAAAAGGATTGACCATAGACATCATGCTTTGGACGCACTGATAATTGCCTCAACTACTCGAGAGCATATCAGATATTTGAATTCTCTGAATTCTGTCGAAAGTGACAGCAAATTAAAAGACATTAAGCGTAAATTAGTGAAAGGAAAAATTAGAGAGTTTAAAATACCATGGGAAGGGTTCCAAAAAGAGGCAAAAGATATGCTAAATGAAATTATTATTTCTTTCAAATCAAACAACAAAGTTATTTCCAAACCTAAAAACAAATATTTAACCTGGGTTAATAAGGATGGTAAGTGGATTAAAGAGCAAAAAAGTCAAAAATCAAATAATAAATGGCTGTCAGTAAGAAAATCTATGTTTAAAGAACCTCAAGGTATAATTTATTTAAAGGAAATCGAAGAGAAAAAGGTTTTAGATGCAGTTAAAATTCATATAGATAGGCAAATAAGTGATATTGATGAATCAGGTAAGCCAAGAGCGTACATATATGATAAAGAAATCAGGGAACAAATTAAAATGTTATTGAACAGGTTGAATAACAATATTGACGATATTAAAAAGCATCTTTTAAAAAATCCATTATTAGATTTCAATGGTAATAAAATTGATAATGTTAATATAGCAGTCTTCAATGAATACGCTTCCAAAAAAGTACCGATTGATTCAACTTTTACTTACGATAAAATTAATAATATTCCTTATGCGGGGAAAATAATAGAGAAATTTGAGAAATTAGAGAATATCGTTTCAATGAAGGATAAAAAGGATTTTCCATTACCATATTTGCTAAAAAAACATTTGGATGAATATAATGGAAATTCAAAGGAAGCTTTTGTCGGAGAGGGTTTGGAAAATCTGTATAAAAAAGCAGGAAGACCAATTAAAAAAGTAACAAGATATGAGAAAAAGAAAGAAGAAGACAAATTCAAAGGAAAGTATGTAGAAACAGATAAAGGTGGTATTGTTTATTTTGTGATGTATGAGAATGCTGAAGGAATAAGAGAAGAAATGTTTTCTGTTTCTGTGCACCAGGCAATTGAAAATATTATTCAAGGGAAAGAAATTGCAGAAGAAAAAGAAGGATACAAGAAAATTGTTTTATCACCTAACAATTTAGTTTATTTACCTACCGAAGAAGAACTTGAAACAAAAATAATTGATTGGAATAATAAGACTAATATTTTCAAAAGGACTTATAAAATGGTAAGTAGTACGGGAAAACAATGTTTCTTTGTCCCTCATTTCATTTCAAAATCATTGGATTCAAATGGCAAAGAATTAGGAGCAAATAATAAAGCCGAAAAACCATGGTACATTATAAAACCAGATGAAGAATTTAAAGCTTGGGATGATACTTTGATAAAGAAATCATGTATTAAATTGAAAATTGATAAATTGGGTAATATTAAACCATTTTACTCTGATGATTAAAAAAACTCTTTACTTTGGTAATCCTTGTTATCTTTATTCGCAAGACGAACAGATTAAGATTAAGAAACAGAATACCGAGAATGGAATTGAAGAAACTATAACTTCACCGATAGAGGATATTGGCGTTGTTATTATTGATCATCACGGTGTTTCGATTTCTCAATATCTTATAGCAAAACTGATTGAAAACAATATTGCAGTTATTATGTGCAACGAAAAACATATGCCGACATCTATGATTTTAAACCTTGACGGAAATTCAGTTCAGTCTGAAAGGTTTAAAGAACAAATTAATGCAAAAAAACCTTTACTTAAAAATCTCTGGCAGCAAACAGTTTCGGCTAAAATATATAATCAGGCATCTCTACTGAAAAAGAATGGATTAAATTCGGCTAATATGTTTGTATGGGTTAACGAAGTGAAATCCAATGATAGTAAAAATCTTGAAGCAAGAGCTTCTGCATATTACTGGAAATCTTTATTTCCTAAGGAATTAGAATTCACAAGAGATAGATTTGGAATACCGCCTAATAATCTATTGAATTATGGATATGCAATTTTAAGAGCAATAATTGCAAGAGGTCTCGTTGCTTCAGGACTATTACCAACTTTGGGAATTTTTCATAAGAATAAATATAATGCTTACTGCCTTGCAGATGACATTATGGAACCATACAGACCCTTTGTTGATGAAGTTGTATTAAACATTGTTAAACAAGGAATTGACTATTCTGAAATAACTACTGAAATAAAGAAAACACTATTATCTATACCGACTATAGATATATACTTTAGCAGAGAAAAAAGTCCATTAATGGTAGGATTACAAAGAACTACTTCATCACTTTCAAAATGTTTTATGGGAGAAATAAAAAAAATTATCTATCCGTCATTATGTTCTAATTAGAAAACTTTTTCCATTTTATTGGTAAATGCATTTTTAACTAATGAGATTAAACGAATACAGAATTTTGTGGATAATGGTATTTTTTGATTTGCCGACTGATACAGAAAAGGACAGGAAAAACTATACAAGATTCCGAAAAGGGATAATGCGGGATGGTTTTGATATGTTTCAGTTTTCAATATATACAAGACACTGTTCAAGTTTTGAAAATGCACAAGTACATATAAAAAGAGTAAAGAGAATTTTACCACCAAGAGGTGATATAGGTATTCTGACAATAACAGATAAACAATTTGGGATGATAGAAATTTTTCATGGAAAATCTCAACAAGATACAAAACCACCACCGCAACAGCTCGAACTTTTTTAGTAAAAAAAATGGGTTATAATTAGTATAACCCATTAACTTTTGACGATTTTTAAAATCTTAATATCTACCTAACTTATTTGTTTTTATGTTAATTAACGATATTGTATTTTACATAAAAATCGTCAAACATAATTTTGAAAGCAAACCACAACTGTAAAATATATATGCTTTATATAAATGTCATTTTACATAAAAATCGTCAAACATAATTTTGAAAGCAAACCACAACAATATCCGAAATACTTGCATACTCAAAAGAATTTTACATAAAAATCGTCAAACATAATTTTGAAAGCAAACCACAACACCCAATAATGCAAATTGGAGATTTTTTTAATTTTACATAAAAATCGTCAAACATAATTTTGAAAGCAAACCACAACTAGAAGCAAAACTTCCTTGAAATAGATTTCATTTTACATAAAAATCGTCAAACATAATTTTGAAAGCAAACCACAACTATTGTTATACCCCTTCCGTTTGGTAAAATATTTTACATAAAAATCGTCAAACATAATTTTGAAAGCAAACCACAACTTGATTCTTTATGTAAATAATCTTTTCTTAATTTTACATAAAAATCGTCAAACATAATTTTGAAAGCAAACCACAACATAAGACGTTGAGTATCTTTTTTTGTCCGTATTTTACATAAAAATCGTCAAACATAATTTTGAAAGCAAACCACAACTCTCACTCCAGTATTCAAAATAAATAGAATATTTTACATAAAAATCGTCAAACATAATTTTGAAAGCAAACCACAACTCTAAAATCGGTTTGTAATAATCTCCTTCAATTTTACATAAAAATCGTCAAACATAATTTTGAAAGCAAACCACAACTACTCCTGGCTTGGTTCGGGTCTTCTTAATATTTTACATAAAAATCGTCAAACATAATTTTGAAAGCAAACCACAACGCGAGGTGGATTGGAAGTTTGTCGGTATAGATTTTACATAAAAATCGTCAAACATAATTTTGAAAGCAAACCACAACACACGTATTGCGATTATATAACAAGTCAAAATTTTACATAAAAATCGTCAAACATAATTTTGAAAGCAAACCACAACAAAACAATATTCGGTATCGCATCCGGAGGCATTTTACATAAAAATCGTCAAACATAATTTTGAAAGCAAACCACAACTATTATTCCAAAGTTCAAGATAGACAGTTGATTTTACATAAAAATCGTCAAACATAATTTTGAAAGCAAACCACAACCTATGGCGGGGGGTGATTGTTTATAAAATTATTTTACATAAAAATCGTCAAACATAATTTTGAAAGCAAACCACAATAAAACTCTCATAATATTTGTGAGTACTTGCAGTTAGAATAAACTTTTTAATAGCTAAAATAAAAACCAAATCAAAATTCTCTTCCCATTATTTCGATTCCGCCTTATCACTTTCCCATCATTTATTCTCCCGCCCTACCTCTATTGAAACATATTCCCATTAAAAATAATATTTAGAATATATATATTAACGGTATAAAACCATTTCTTATGGAGATTACAATTGTTGATAGAACTTTGTTCACGTTCCCAAAGTTCCAGATGAGAACGCAAGAGATTCAAAACTCTGTAAAAAACATTATTAGATTAAAACCGAATTTATGCAAAAGACAAATTATTTAATACCAAAGGAGCATCCGGAATTTCCAAATCTAATGGTAAGGTATGGAAATATTTTTAAAACTATCGAATCGGAACCGGATAAAAAAATTGTAATTAAAATTCCTCATTCAGTTGTTGATTCGAGAGATAACAGTATGTGGGGAGAAATGCTCGGTGTTGCAGAACATAATACAAAATGGATTGAACTCCTGCTCTTTGGAGTCGAGTTCAGCTTTGAAAAAATTGCCGGCGGTGAGTTACTTTACGTTGAGGGTGAATGGCAGTCGGATAAAAAGATTCAGTCGTGGCTTCACCGTATTGGTGAAGGAATTCCTTTCAGCTTTTTCTTTTTAAGACAATATGAAGCACGACTTTTATCTATAATAGGTGATTTGATTAAGGAACCGGATGAAGTAAGAATTCAGGGAGATGAAACTAAAGTGAAATTTAGTTTTAACAGGGAAGAGCAGAAAATAATTGATTCGAGAATAGGAATCGGATGCCAGCTCTTTATGCATTATTGCAACGGAACGGGCTTTGACCCAAAACAGGCTGTCGAAGCGATACTTGCAGAGTTTAATGTATGGTATGAATATGCTCAGGTTCTCGAGCAGTTTGAAAAAGATATTAAGGATGGTGCACAATTCCGAATAGGCTTCGGAGGGAAGAAACCGATGTTTTAGATATTCTGCAATAATTTCACTCCTTCGGAGTTGGTATGTTGGATAAATCTTTTTCTATAAATATGCCACTCCTTCGGAGTTGGTATGTTCACAAAATTCGTTTTTAATAATATAATAATAAGAATAAATCAATAAATTCTTATGATACGTCTGGATTCCAGCTTTCGCTGGAATGACAAGAACCTTGGGAATGACAATTTTTTATAATTATTCTGTTTCGGGGGACCATTCAAAGAGCGGTAAAGATTCCACGAGAAAAGGGAAAGTGACTTTATTAAGTCATAAAGTATTTATCTGATTGAACTTTCCAAATTTTATGAATAAATTTGCTTTGTTTCTTTAATAATGTTTTTCTACCAATTAAGTCAGCTTCTTTTATTTGTTCATTTATCTTTTCATACGCTTGCCAAAGAGCATCGTTAAAGAAATTCAGATCCTTTGGTGATTTTATTTTTATTCTCAAAAAGAGAGGATATTCATCCATCTTTGAATATTGAAGATTTAGTGATTTTTTATTCATAAAATTGTAATAAGTTTATTAAATAATAATGTATGGAATAATTATCGTATTTGAAACTGATATAAAAAAAGTCCTTAATTTACAAATTAAGGACTTTGAAATGAGATACGATAATATGAAGTTAATTGTTCATAAGTTAAAATCACTTTTATAAATTTAATCCTTCAATTTCTTTCCATTTAAAAAAGTAATATCATGATGATAGTCGAATTTTTTATCACTAACTTTAAAATTATATGATATTCTATAATTTTTAAATAAAGGACTTTCTTTTATTACTTCAGTAATTTCCTTAGCCATTTCTTCCGATTCTTTTTGAATATTTAATGGTTTTTTAATCACAAGATTTATATTTGGCTTATCAGAATCACCATAGATTACACTTCTAAAATCAGCTTTATCGATATTCATAATTTCAGATATAGATTTTTTATCATCAAAGTTTAATAAATCATCTAAAGATATTTTTATATTGTTCTGATTAAGAAAATCTACGATTGAAAGTAAGTGATTTAATTTCCAATCAAATTTTTCATCAACCATATATTTTAAACTTGAATGTGGAATTTTAGTTTCTACAGCAATTCTGTAGGGCTTTATATCCCAATTTTCTCTTAAATAACTGAAAATCTTTTTTATACGTCTGTTTAATTTTTCGTTGTTTAACATAATGTGTAGTATTTTTTAAGTTTTAATAAGATACTAATATTTAAGGCAATAATCTAAATAAATAATTGATACTGTATTATACATCTGGAAAAAACAATCCCGGCTTAATCTATAGTCAGGATTGTTCTTTTAAATTCTTCAATTCCAACGTGAGTATAATTCAAAATTGTCCTGAGTTCGGAATGTCCGGCTAAAGCTTGTAAAGTCTGTGATGCTATAAATA
>Ga0224523_1000153_pt1 | contig 45756 bp, 30 predicted proteins | sample CFST50metaG_FD_182732 | JGI IMG/M metagenome (GOLD analysis project Ga0224523, IMG submission 182732) | Peat soil microbial communities from Stordalen Mire, Sweden - C.F.S.T50 | ecosystem: Environmental > Terrestrial > Soil > Wetlands > Peat | place: Sweden: Norrbotten County, Stordalen Mire... | reverse complement strand
AAATAACCTTGTCGGGCAATTGCAGGGGCGGCTTCGAAACCCGCCCCTATAGGTTATCATAACTAAAAAAGGAACATGTGCAATGTTTTTTATCCGAAGCGCATACATGGTGGTTGCGGTTCTTTATTTGCTGGTATGTCAACAAGTAAATGCCGCCGTGTACGACACCATCAACGGTATCGTCACCGACTCTCTCTCCGCCGCGCCCATCGACTCGGCGGACGTTAGTTCGGAGGGCATTTCCGCAAAAACGAACTCCGCCGGAACGTTTTCTTTGGTAGTGTCAACTACAGGAACCGTGCGACAGCGGGAAAAACAGCCGCCGATGGTTACATGGAATCCGGCCGTTAGTTCCTTTTCCCGGCGGGGAATTTCCGGGGCATTTTCCTTGAGAGTTCTTGACCTTGAGGGGCGCGCCGTGGCTCGGGCTACTTCTCAACAAGGAGCAAACAACGGAGCGGTATCGATTGTCGATGTACCCCAGGGAATGTATATGGCGGTCATCGAAGCGCGCGGCATCTCCGATTCGTATAGAATAGTCCGCCTCCAGACGGGAGCGGGCAATTTCGTTACGACGATCAGCCGGATTCCCGGCGCCGGTCCTTCCTTGCTTGCAAAGGAAACGGCCACGGCTAAATCCCATGGCGTGACCTTTTCAAAAAGCGGGTACAAACCCGTTACCGTGATTGTTGCCGCGGGGACGCCGACTACTCCCGGAATACGGGTCAAAATGACGGCGGGAACGAATGGATGGGATTGGAACGGGGTGGTGGGCACGGGACAAAGCCTTGCGGTGGGAGACCATGGCTCACCGGTCAAATCAACAACGCAACCGTATCACAATCTCAAGCTTTCCACCGGAAACTCGGCATGGCCGGTCGATCCCACAAATACGACGCTTGCAATGGTTCCCCTGGTCGAGCCTGTTGGAAGGAATGCCACGAGTTACCCAAGTTCATGGCCGACCAATATTTCGGGTGAGACATACCATTCGTGCATGGGTAACCAGATTAACGCTCTGATGCAGGCGGCTTCAGGAAAGGATTTTATCAGCGAACAAGGTGAATTCGGTGAAAACGGACAGTGTATGAAATTCCTGATTAAAAATGCGGTTCCTAGCGGGGTCAACGGCCACTCATATGCCGCTGCCTTGATCGAGGTTAAAGCGGTAGCTCGTCTTGCAAAAGCCGCCGGTAAAACCTATGGCGTTGGTGCGCTATGCATGGTTCACGGCGAATGCGACGCCGGGAATGCAAACTATGAAAGCGACATGCATCAATTATGGTCGGATTATAATACGGATATTCCCGCAATTACCGGACAAACACAGAAAATCCAAATGCTCGTATCGCAGCAAAATTCCACGAACGATCGATCGGCTTCGACGCTCGCGCAGTGGAAAATCGGGGCCGATTATCCCGGCGATGTCGCATGTGTTGGACCGAAATATCAGTACCCATCCGCCGACGGCACGCATGAGACGACCGACGGTTACCAGCAACTAGGCGAGAAATTCGGCCAAGTTTACTATCAGCGAATCGTTCTCGGCAATGGTTGGCAGCCGCTTCAGCCCATTTCCGCAACACGCAGCGGTCAGGTTATAACCGTTCGGTTCCATGCGCCCATGCCGCCGCTTGTATGGGAAACCACGTTTCCGGCGCCGCATCAGGGCATTGCCGAATGGAAAAATGGAAAGGGTTTCGAAGTTCGCACCGCAAGCGGGATGGTGACCATCAGCTCGGTCGCGATAACCGGTGATTCGGTCCAAATCACCTGCGCTTCGGCCGTAGCGGCCGGAACATTCGTCGATTACGCCTTGACCTCGGACGGGAGCGTCATGTCAACGCCATTCTCGGGATTGAAACGCTGGGGCCTGCTTCGCGATTCCGATCCGTTCGTCGGCGCGATCACGAAAAAGGCTCAGCCCAATTATTGCGTGGCCTTTGAGCTGGCGGTGCAGTGAAAGAGAAAGTCCCCTCGTTTTCTGCACCCCTTAATAAGGGGGAATTTTTCGAGGGATAAAAGGGTTATTATCATGTTAAGTTCCATTTCCACTTTATCAAAGGAGAGGTTATGTTTAATGTATCGCACAGCGGTATATGTAAGGCGCTTTTTTACAGTGTAACAGTCCTTTTTCTCGCGGGTCCTCCACATTCCGCATTCGGCGCGACAACGGCCGACCCAAATGCATCGAGCGATGCAAAAAAAATTCTGGCGTACTATTACAGCCTTACGTCTAAAACCGACACCAGGGTGATTGCCGGTCAGTTGGCCTATTATAGCAGCGGTTTTGCACAGGGGTATACCCAAAACATCGTCGGGCTCCAAGCCGCCACTGGAAAATGGGTGGCGCTCCTGGGAGCTGATTATAACTCGAGTATAACCACCCCAACTCCAACGCTTATCAGTTGGTTCAAAGCCGGCGGGCTTGTGGCGATCAGCGATCATCTCCCCAGTCCCGGCGGAACTCTCGCGAGTATCATAGTCCCCGGTGGAACGGGCAATTCGGCATGGATGGCAACGCTCGACCAGAGGGCTGCCGCTTTAAAGACGCTGCAAGATTCGGGGGTAGTCGTCATCTGGCGGCCGTTCCTCGAAATGAACGGCGGCTGGTTCTGGTGGGGAAACGGGGACGTGACGGCCTTCGTTGCGCTGTGGAGGCATATGTTCAATTATTTCACAACAACGAAGGGTTTGCATAATCTTCTTTGGAATTATTCGCCGAACATCGGATCAAACGTGACCAAGTATTACCCCGGGGACACGTATGTCGATATCGTCGGCCTCGATGGGTATTACGCCGAGCCGACCTCGCTGAACATTCCTGAGTATACCAGCATGCTCACGTACAATAAGCCGCTGGGCTTCGGCGAATTCGGGGGTATTCCCGCCGGGGGCGGAAGTCAGAACATATTTGACAACGCAGTCCTCATTAATAGCATAAAAACCAAGTATCCGAAGATGTGTTATTTCATGCCCTGGCATTGTTCCTGGTCAATCGTCTGCCAGAAAAATGCTACGCAGCTCATGACTGATCCGTGGGTCATTACCAGGGACAAACTGACATGGAAAACCGGAACGCAAATCGCCGCCGAACCCGCCAAACGGAACCTCCCACAAACCTTAACACGGAGCGGTTCGCGAACGCTGTATTCCATCCGGGGGCAAGCGATTCACTCCACCGACAAAGGAGCGATTCCGCCGGGAATTTACTTTCAAAAAACATCGAATAATTTAACCCGGTTAATCCGGATGCAATAATATACCTATAAAAGAAAAGGACCGAGAGTATGTTTAAGAATGTTCTTGCCCGCGCAGTAGTGGTGACGGTGTTGTTCGCGTTGACGTCGTGGGCGTCGCCCAGCAATCCGAACGCCATCCTTCAGGCCAGACAACTGCTGCAATATCTGGTGAATATTTCGGGTCAAAAAATACTCTCGGGCCAGGAAAGCATGTTCAGCGACGGGACGTTTCCATCGAAGCGCGACCAGACCGTTAAACAAAAGACGGGAAAATATCCGGCGCTGTACACGTCGGATTTCGGCGACGTCAATACCGGCAACTTGTCCGACCGCAACAAGGTGGTTTCCAACGCAATCGCCTATCATGCAAAAGGCTCCATCATCGCGTTTCAATACCATATGATTCAGCCGGATTTGGCAGACGGCGCGGGTTTTTCCGCGATGAATATCAAGGGAAGCACCTACACGCATGTGCCGGAAATCCTGACCGCGGGCAGTGCGCTCAATACGGTATTCAACAAGCGTCTCGACGAGCTTGTCGGGTATTTTAAGACGCTTGAGACCGCCGGTATCGCGGTGCTATTTCGCCCTTTCCACGAGATGAACGGCGATTTTTTCTGGTGGTCGTTTCAAGACCGTTTTAAGGAGTTGTGGATTTATGAATGGAATTATTTGACCAACACGAAAAAATGCAATAATTTATTGTGGGTATTCGGCGTTAACTGGTACGGCAGCGCAGCGCCCACGAGCAAGCAATCCCCGTCGTTTTATTATCCCGGCCATGCTTATGTCGACGTGCTCGGATGCGATTTTTACACGACCTACGGCCATAGCTACGATAAACGCATTCACGATGAGTTGCGCACGCTGGGCGGAGGCAAGCCAATCGCCATTGCTGAAAACGGAACCATGCCCGACATTCCCACGCTTCGCGCCACGCAACCGTACTGGGTTTACTGGTCAACCTGGTGGGGATTCGAAGACGCGGGTCATGGAAACACCGATGCGCTGTATACGAAGAACTATGGCGACCCCTCGGTAATCACCCAGGACGAAGTGTCGATCCCCACGGCGATTTCCCCCTTTGCGCGGCATACGGAAGAAGCCTTTCAAAACGTGGACGGCATCTTCTTTACGCGTCAAAATATTCAATCAATGACAACGCAAGGATTTCGCGATCAAACGGAAATTTTCAGTATAAACGGCAAAAGGGAAGCGACACTGCGGGGAAACCTTGGCTCGACTTCCTATAACCGGTTTCCCGCCGGCGTTTTTATTTTCCGGGCAAAAGGCAAGTAACAGAAGCGGAATGGTATTTGCATGTACGTTGATTTTATTATGAATCCCTTCGCCTTCGGCGCCCCCCATTAAAAAGGGGGCGCGGGGATTTATTGATTTCAGTACAATTGCAATGGATCATCTTGATAACAATATTGTATGACAATAGGGGAACCTCATCAATTATCAAGGAGAGGCAATGAACAATAAAAACTGCCTGTTCATTAAAGCATTGCTCTGCGGCGGGGCAATAATTTGTCAACTTTCTGCCATGACCGCCAGTCCGATTTTGTCGAGGGGAAAAACAGTGTATACGTCGAGTGGAAATAAAACAAATTTGACCGATAATAAATTCGGGAGTTCTTCCTTCACCATAAGCAACAACTCGTGGGTGGCCATCAATATTGGCGTGGGGCCAACGCAGGTTTTTTTTAATTGGAATAGTTCGGCGCAAGCCTATTCCAATGTCATGTCGCCTTCCAAATGCCCGAATAATAATCCCATGCCCGTTGATTATACACTTCAGACGTCATCGAATTCAACCAACGGCTCCGACGGTACATGGGCTACCGCCGCTACGATAACCGGCAATTTAGTTGAGGCTCGCGGACATTTAATGCCATTTACAGGTGCGAGTTGGGTAAAGATGAATATCACCAATGGCGGCGGTTCGCTGGACGAAATAGAAGTGTTCAACGCCTCGAAAGGGGCGCAGGACGTATGGTTTTTTCCGGGAACAAGCATCTCGCAGATGGCGTACAAATCATTCCCGCCCGCTCAAAATTTCGCGGATTTGATCGCGGCTGCGCACTCCGGGTATAATCCCGCGGTGATTAGGGGCGGTATAGGATGTATTACTACAACCGACATGGTTAACAACCTCTCCAAATACTTAAGCATGGCCGGTAATGCGCATTATTGGGCGATTGAGCAGGGAACCAACGACGCCTGGGGCGGCAGCGGCAATACGACGACCTTTGTAAAAAATATGCAGACCATCATCGACTCCTGTAAAGGTAGAGGAATTCAACCCGTTATAGCGCGTCTGCTGGCTACTAATCCGAGTCTTGCGGGTTGGTCGGTCAACGCGGCCTTTGAAACGGCCATCGATAATCTGACCACGCAGAACAAACTGGTCGCGGGCCCGGACCTTTATTCATACTTTTCAACGCACACGAGCGAATTGGGCGGCGACGGCATTCACCCCAATGCTACCGGCGCGGCGAGCTTCGCGCGACTGTGGGCCGAAAAAATGGCGTCACAGTACACGCCGCAGGAAATTGCGGATGGGCAATCGGTAAAAACCTCCGATAGACCCGCGCGGAATTTTTCCGTATCATTGACCAAAAGCAAATTAGAAGTTCGTGCTGGATGCGCGGGGACGCTTCAGCTATTTTTAACGAACGGGGCGATGGTAAAATCCATGAAAATTCCGTCCGCGGGTTTATATTCGCTTTCCTCGGGGAGTGGGCTCCATATTGCCCGATTTTCATCGAATGACAATTATACGGAAAAAATACCCGTGGTTTTCCGTTGAGTAAAAGAAAAAAACAGAGTAGATATAATAGACGAAGGAGTTTTTGTGAGCGTGAAAGAAAATAGAGGAAAAGGGGCGCTTGTGATTGTGTGCGCGGCATTGATCTGTCAACTTTCTGCCATGACCGCCAACCCGATTCTTTCGAGGGGGAAAACGGTGTATACGTCGAGCGGAAATTCGACGATTTTAACGGATGATAAGTTCGGGCCCTCGTGGAACGCGGGAAATAATTCCTGGTTGGCGATAAACGTGGGAACGGGGCATTCCAAAGTATTTGTCAATTGGAACGTGCCGTATACGAATTGGTTCGATTCCGTTTGGAATGAACCGGGAACCGGTTCTCCCGTAAAGACTTGCGGCGGAGCGAATGACAAAGGTCCGGTGGCTTATACGTTTCAAACATCGTCAAATTCCACAAATGGTTCGGATGGGACATGGACAACCGCGCTTACGATTACCGGCAACAAGGTGTCGTCACGGGGCCACGTGATTCCTTTTACCGACGCAAGCTGGGTTAAAATGAATATAACGGTCGGCGGCGTAGCGCTTGATGAATTTGAAGTATTCGATATGTCGAATAACGGCACGGATATTTGGTTTTTTCCGGGTACCAGCATCTCGCAAATGACGTATAAAAGCACCCCCCCCACACTGAATTTCGCGGACGTGGTCCATACGGCCAACCCGACGTTCAATCCGGTCATGATAAGGGCCGGAATCGGCTGTATTTTAAGCGTCTACGTATCCACGCTTGTTTCATTTTATCTTGACATGTCGCGGGGAGCGAAATATTGGGCCATTGAGATGGGCACCAATGACGCCTACAATAATGGCGTCAGCGGATTGGCGGCTTTTAAGACAAATATGCAGATTATCATAGATTCCTGCAAAGCGGCCGGAGTGCAACCCATAATTGCGCGGCTGCTATCAACCGATTCATCCAAGACAAAGTGGCAGGTTAACTATGCTTACGAGACGACCATTGACAGCATGACCAAGGCGAACAAACTTATTCCCGGACCGGACCTCTACACCTATTTTTTAAATCATCCCGAGGAACATAATCCCGACGGCATTCACCCTAACCCAACCGGGGCCGCGTCCATTCAAAGGCTTTGGGCACAAAAAATGGATTCGTTGTATAAGACAACGTCGGTTAAAAAAGGTGGAGCCGAGCCACTAGTGAGCGGATCGGCGCGGAGTTTCTCTCTTTCAGCGATAAAGGGACGCATTGGAATCCAAGCTTTATGCGCGGGGGTTTTACGGCTATTCACAACCAACGGCGCGCTATTCAAAACCTTGAAAATACCCGCGGCGGGTTCATATTCACTTCCCATGCCGACGGGCCTTTGCATTGCGCGATTTTCTTCGAAAATCGGCAGCGAAGAAACATCATTAGTAGCTCTTCATTAACCGCGACCGATAGGGTGTATGGTTTTCCTTGTGATAAAATATCGATATTATAATGATGTTGGCGGGAATTAAAAAGAAAGTATAGAATCACTGGTGATAGCAAAGTAATAGCAATGATGAGCTACTACGACGGCTTTGAAGTTAATGTTTAGGACGCTTTACCGCGTCCTTTTTTATTTCCATTAATTGATACCTGAAACACTGATTCCAAGGTGTTGGCGGATCAGCAGTATCCATGATGCTAAATACGGGTGCAGAATTGCATTCCCGTCTTGCGATCCCATTAATTGATTAATTGAGCACCGCCCCATTCTCTTTACGTGGTTGTTTTTTTAATACACCGGCATAATTCAAATTAGGAATGCGACGGGAACTCCGTAAAAAGTATTTTAAAAGAAATTCTCTCACACATTCGCCCTTAATAAGGAGATACTGTTAATGACCTCCCGCAAAGACGCAGCACATACAACACTCACGAGTATTCTTTTCATTCTCTCGACGTTCATGCCCGCGGCGCTTCATGCTTTTGCACCGCCCGCGTCCAACCGCGTCATCGAAAACCAAAACGCTGATTGGAAATTCATAAAGCAGGACGTTGCCGGAGCTCAGGCGGTTTCCGTTAACGATAATGGCTGGACGTCACTTACCCTGCCCCACACCTGGAACAACCTCGACGGCCAGGATGGCGGGAGCAATTACTATCGCGGCGTAGGGTGGTATAGGAAACACTTCACCATAAATGCTTCATATTCGGGACGAAGTCTTTTCCTTAGATTCGACGGCGCGAACCAGGTGGCCGATGTTTACCTCAATGGAACTTTATTAGGTGAGCACAAGGGCGGGTTTGCGGCATTCTGTTTCGACATAACCGCCGGCGCGCTTGTCGGCGGAGACAATGTTTTGGCGGTTAAGGTAACCAACGCAAGCAACAACGACATTCCTCCTCTGACGGCCGATTTCACCTTTTTCGGGGGCATTTACCGCGACGTCAATTTGCTCGTTACCGACAAACTAGCCGTTACGCCGTTAGATTATGCCTCGCCGGGGGTCTATTGCAGGACGCCGTCGGTAAGCGCCGCCTCAGCCTCCGTGCGCGTGGTATCCAAGGTAAGAAACGCCGGGGCTGCGTCAAAAATAACGACCGTACTGACCACCATCGCAGACGCCTCCGGCGCCACGATCGCCACGGCGAATAGTTCGCAAACCGTGGCAACCGGCGCTACCGTTGATTTTGTTCAACCGGTGACCATTCAAAATCCTCACCTCTGGAACGGTTTAAGCGACCCGTACCTGTACAACGTTTACGTTCAAGTGCTTGACGGAAGCACGGTGACGGATGTGGTGAAACAACCCCTTGGTCTGAGGTTTTTCAGGGTTGATCCGAATACGGGCTTTTATTTGAACAATACCTACAAGGATTTGCACGGAGTCAATTGCCACCAGGACCGGTTGAACATGGGCTGGGCGATCGGCCCCGCCCAGCACCTTGAGGATTTCAATCTGATCAGGGAAATGGGCTGTAACGCCATCCGGCTGTCGCACTATCAACACGCGGAATATTTTTACGATTTATGCGACAGCGCCGGCATGGCGGTATGGGCGGAAATTCCCCTGGTAAACAGAGTAACGATTTCCGACTCCTTTAACGCCAACGCTCAGCAGCAAATGACGGAACTGATCCGCCAGAATTACAATCATCCGTCAATTTTCTTTTGGGGAATCGGCAATGAAATAACCGGCAGTCCCGACCCCAATCCGATCCTTGATGCGCTGCACAAACTGATTCATGTCGAGGATTCCACGCGGCTTTCCACCTATGCCTCGAACACGAAAAACGATACCAATACAACCAATGCCTTGAACTGGCATTCGGATGTGAACTGTTTCAACCAATATTTCGGCTGGTATAGCGATAACGGACCCTTGAGCGCATTCCCCCATTGGTCGGACCGGATGCATGCGGTATATGCAAGCAAGTGCCTCGGCATGAGCGAATACGGCGGCGGCGGTTGCATTACCCAACATGCCGAAAACCCTCCGCAGCCCGATCCTTACGGCTCGCCCCACCCGGAAGAGTATCAGAATTTCGTGCATGAATCCTATTGGTCCGCTTTAAAAACCCGCAATTTTTTCTGGTGCAAATTCATCTGGTGCATGTTCGATTTCGCGGTTGACTCCCGCAATGAGGGCGACACGCCCGGCAGGAATGACAAGGGAATGGTGACCTATGACCGAAAAACAAAAAAAGATTGTTTCTACTTCTATAAGGCGAATTGGACAACCGATCCCGTGGTGTATATCACCAGCCGAAGGTTTACTCCGCGGCCCTTTGCCACCGTGGAAGTTAAGGTGTATTCCAATACGGATTCCGTACAGTTGTATATCAATGGCGCCCTAATAGGCGCCATTGCGGCAAATGGCACGGATATTTTCAAGTGGACGTCGCAAAAGCTTTCTCAAGGCAAAAACACTATTAAATCAATCGGATATAAAAACGGCGCGGCATCCATTGATTCCTGCGCATGGGTATATGGGACGGTCGGGGCGATCGGAAATCAACTTCCTCAAAGCGGCTTTGAAAAGCATTCGTCCGAACTGATTCAAAACGGGTATCTTGTTCTTCCGGAATATGCCGCGGGCAATCGGGTCGTGCGAATTTTGACTCCGTCGGGGCGGGTAAACGCATCAGCTCATCGCTGCGACGGCAAGAGCTTTAAAATTCCACTTTTTGATTTGCCGAAGGGAATGTTTCTGTTGGAACTTTCGGGCGGAGCGCATACTCTTATTAAAAGATTTTATGTTCAAAAGTAACCGACAATTTGACATACCAATTATTGCAATTGCTCGGTTTTTAGGTGTTGGCGGATCAGCAGTATCCATGATGCTAAATACGGGTGCAGAATTGCATTCCCATCTTGCGATCTCGTTAATTGATTAATTGAGCACCGTCCCACTATTCCTATTCCACTGGAAATATCTGGGAAGCGGCCTCTTATACAGTGACGGCTATTTCGGCGCTTTTCATAGGGGGGATGCGGCATTTGCGGCGCTTGTATAATGATCCGATATTATCGAGTAAGTAAAGCCCTTTTCGGCATAATCCTTTCATTAGGCGCACTACTGTTTCTTTTCACCTGCACGAAACCTCCGCAATACGATATCGCACATGGTGAACGGAATTATTCGAAAGCGATTCGATTTGCAAAATCCCTGATTACCCATGAATTAATAAAATGCGGTCCGGCCGGAATGGCGATTGCGGTTGTCGACAGCAAATGCTCGATCTGGATGATAAAATTAGGTGCTTGACGTTCACGTTCCGGGTTTTCCCGGTATTTCCGCTCAAGCTTGATGACGTATGCGCGAGCGGATAAATATTGATAAAAATGGTGATTAAGAAAAATATTTTAGGTTTTTCAATCTTCACTTCTCCGCCGCTACTATGAGTATTGACAAAATTACCCCCCAATGATACCATCATTACGCAGTTACCTATCTGTTCATCCCGTCAGCTTCGCTCTGGGTTCAGGTGATTCGGCGCGGCAACTCGGGGAGGATATACCATAATCATGACTACCGATTTCGTTGGTAAGCGCAATGCATTCGCAATCGTCGTAATAGTCATGGGAGCCATGATACTTGCGCCCGCCATGTCCTATGCCCGCCAGAAAGTGCTGTTCATCGATTCCTACAATGAAGGGTATCTCTGGAGCGACGGCATTACCTCCAGCGTCAAGAATATCATTTCTCCGGCGGGGTATGACCTCAATATTTTCAGGATGGATACCAAGCGCAAATCCTCGGAGAATGACAAACTGCAGGCGGGAAGACAAGCGAAAATGCTTATTGAACGGTATAATCCCGACATCGTCATCGCGGCGGACGACAATGCATCCCAATATGTTGTCGTTCCATATTTAAAAAACACCTCCCTGCCTATCGTGTTCTGCGGAATCAACTGGGATGCGGGTATTTACGGCTTCCCGTGCAGCAATGTCACCGGTATGGTTGAAGTAGCTCCTGTCAATGCACTACTAACCTACTTGAAATCTTGGGCAAAAGGCGTCAGAATCGGAATTTTAGGGCCGGATAACGAAACGCATTTAAAGGAGTTCGTGAATATCAAGCTTAAATGCCAAACCGATATGTTCAACAGATCCGTACTCACGTTCGCGGCATGGAAAGAGGCGTTCGTGGAGCTGCAGGATAGCATGAATATTTTAATTCTAGAAAACTATGCAGGCATCAGCGACTGGGACAACAATAAGGCACAGCAGTTCGTGGAGGAACAAACGCGAATACCCACCGGTACGGTTCACGATTTCATGGCGCCATTTGCATTGATCTGTATGGCTAAGTCGGCATCCGAGCAAGGTGAGTGGGCGGCGAAGACGGCAATTAATATTCTGCAAGGCGCTAAGCCGTCGTCGATACCGGTCGTGGAAAACAAGATTAGTCTTCTGTACCTCAACCAGCGAATCGCGAAAAAATTGAATATAACCTTCGGAAAAACCTTGATCAAGAAGGCGGACTTTATTAATAAGTGAAGCGTCCTCCACCATGCCGCACATTTTATCGGTTTTAAGCCATTCCTCCTGGGCTTTGCGCATTTCTTCAGGCTTGCGTGCTTGTTGAAAATGAAATCCAAGATTTCCTAAAGCGTTATAACAAAATACAGCAAAAGATATCCGAAATCTCGTCAACCTGCCATGATAGCCGAAAAGACGCGAAATCGTATCCGGGAAATTAAACCCTTTTTAAGACGGTTATTGATGAATTACGGTTTTGTCATTTTTATCGAATAGGTTCCCGGCGTTCCCACCCCGAACATGCTCGAATAAACGGTTGTGCACAGGTAGTAGGTCCCCGTTTTATCGCAGAGCCACTGGGCGGTTGATGCGCCACTATCGATTTCAAAGAACTTTACCCAAGCGCCGCTATTCGAATAGAAAAGAATCCTCTGTAGCCTGGTCGACGTGGTGCTGTCCTGAATGGTATAGGTGGCGCCGCTGTCGGCTTGGAATTTTACCCAATCGGTATCGTTTGCCGCCAGGGTATGCCGCTGAACTTCTCCAAGAGTGAGGAGCGCCGCATTGCTTTGCACATTGTCCGGTTCATACGAATCCGCGACCAAGCCGCCGGTAATGGTAAAGTTCGGGCTGTAACTACCGGTGACGCCGCCGGCGTCATATCGGGAGATATTCACGCGGTAGTCACTGCCGTTTTCAACGTAAAAGGGAACCACCCAGGAATACGATCCCGTATTCGGCACGCCATATTCCGCGACAACATATCGGTAGTTTTTGAAGAGGCTGATATTCACCTTTGATCCGAAGAGGTCGGCGTCGGGAGTCCATATCACCGTATTCGCGGCGTTCGCCGTCCAGAGTTGCCCGGCGGCCGGGCTGGAAATCTTGGCGGTGAGCGACGTGTCGTATTGGGTGACTTTCACCGTATAATTGCCCGCGTTATAGGATGAAGTAAAGGCCGCGACTCGCACATAATAGGTTCCGCTTGTCTTGCATGTCCAAAGGGAAATAGTCGTATTGCCGTTCATGTAATTATCCGAAAGGAGATATGAGTACGGCTTTGATGCGTTGGCGCTATCGTAGAGTTGGACGTTTATCCAGAGCGATTGGTCCGCCGTGTACTCGAACAAGTACTTGTATTTGCCATCACCGGCTATCTTGATCCAATCGGTATCGTTGAGAACGAGATTGCGCTGCTGCATGATTCCCGGCGTCAGGACCGAGGCCTGGCCGGGAGTGTTGTCGGGTTCATAGGCGTCCACATCGACGCCGTTAACGGCAAAGAGGGGGCTGAATGCATAGAACAAGGTATCGCTGCTTCCCACGATTTTTATGCGATAATTGCTCCCCGACACAACGCCGGCCGCATTCCAGGTGAAACTGCCGGTATTATTGCTGAGGTATGTTCCGACGACGGTATTCCCATTGTAAAGATACAGCGAGACATATTGGCCGAAAATGCTTGAATCTCCCACCCATGAGATCACGGTGTTCTGGCCGGATTTGATCACCGTTCCCGCCGCCGGACTGGTGACTTTCATGGCGATCGAGGAATCGTACTGGAGTACTTTAAAGGTATAGGCGCTGTAGATGTTCGACGCGGCGGCCATGAGCTCTATGAAGCAGGGGCCGCTTGTTGAAGCGGGTGTCAAGGTACGGAAGTTGTTGGAGTTGTTTGAGAATTGAAACGACGACGGCGCCGCAGTTGATGAACCGTAGCGCACGTTCACGAAAATGTCGCTGCCGGCGGAGCGGTTTCCCATGAGAATATATCGCGCGCCGGCGGCAATCTGTAATTGTATCCAATCCGTGTCATTGAAAATAAAGTTATGCTGCTGCGGGGCGCCGATGCCGATGGTCCGGGCTTTATCGGGCGTGTTGTCGACTTCATATCCGTCGGGGACCGCGTCAACGCCGCTGATGGAGAAGGAGGGACTGAATCCGTAAAATCCATTGTTTCGAAAGTTGGCGATTTGCAGGCGGTAATCAGCGCCGCTGATCATCGTAGCCGTTGCAATAGAGAAATCCGTCTTTCCGGTATTTTCCACGTACGCGCTGCTCATGACCGCCTTATTCCCTTTGAACAGCGTTATCGAAACGGCCGAGCCCAGGAAGCTCGTATCGGGGGTCCATTCGACCGGAATGGCACCGCCCGAGGCGAAGGAAGCCGCGGCCTTTGGGGAAACGAAAACCACCGACTTCGAGGAATCGAATTTTGTAATGGCAAATGAATAGGCGCCTGTCAAGGAGAGCGTTGACGTGGAGGCGTTTATCCGGGCGTAGGCGGTCCCGCTTTTAACGCATCGCCAGAGCGCGACGATCGCGCCCGAGGCGTCCGATACATACGGATCATACCCGTTCCAGTTGTTTTCATAATAGAAGGAGATGGTCGTTCGAAACGCGTTCGCTCCATTGACTCGTACGAAATACGCCGCGCCGCTGTCGGCGGCGAATTTAATCAGGTCCGTATCATTGTAGGTAATATTGTGAAGCTCGGTTGTTCCGAGGGTATAGCCGTGCGCTTGATTCCACGAATTGTCGGGCTCGTACGCGTCTCCCGGCATACCTTTGAGGGTGAAGACCGGGCTTAGGCCGTAGAGCGATTCATTGCCGTAGGAGGCGAGTTTTATGCGATAATCATTGCCCGATGCCAAACCCGATGGAATGTTCCAGGTAAAAATGCCGTTATTGGCGGTGGAGGCAATGATGGGAATAAGTTGACTGCCACCCTCATAAAGGTAAAGAGCCACCGAGGCCCCGAAAAGATCGATCGAAGGATTCCAGCGCAGGGTGCGCGCGGAGTCGACCGGCCAAACGGCGCCGGCAGCGGGGTCTATGAACGACGCGATGGTTTCGGGATTGAAAACGCTTACCTTAAAGGAATACGCCCCCGTGGCGCCGGGGGAGCTCGCGGTAATCTTTACATAGTAGACACCTGATTTTACGCATGGCCACACATTGTTGCTTTGGCCGCCGCTATTTGGCGCAAGGGCGAACACCGGCAGTACCGAGGAAATTGAATAGAGCGTTCCCGCGACCCTGAACTGGGCGGCGCCGTTTGCCGATAGTAAATACTGCGATCCGCTGTCGGCGGAAAACCGGATACAGTCGGTATCGTTATACGTAATAGTATGCCGTTGCATTGAATCAAGCCCAGCCAGAGACGCCTTGTCCGGGGTTCCATCGGATTCAAAATCATCGGGCTTAACGTCGCTGAGCGTGAACTTCGCGCTGAAACCGCAATAGGACGGCTTTGACGTATTCGAGATTCTTATCCGGTAATCGGCGCCGGGTTTCAGGGTATCGGCGATGGTCCACGCATAACTTCCGAGGCTTGACGGGCACGTTGCCGTAAGCAGGGAGAGCCGCGTAATGCCTTTGCAAAGGTATATCGAAACGCTGTCGCCGAGAATGATGGAGTCGGGAACCCAACTGATTGTTGCGGGCCCGCCGGTAACGAGGATCGCACCCGTTGTTGGGGCCGTGAATTGGACCGATGTAAGGGAGTCGAACAAAAGCGCTTTGACGGTATAAGCCCCGAACGCGGCGGCGGCGCTTCCGGCGCCTGAAGCGGCGGTAATGCAACCATAATACAGGGCGCTCGCGGGGCACGTCCACATGGTGGAAAGCGAGCCCTGCGCCGTTGTCGCTGCGGTCAATGAGGTTTGCTTGCCGGTATCGGGAAACATGGTGAAGGCGGCTTGCAAGTTCCGGGAGCATGAGAGAAGGAGAATATAGCGCGTCCCTTGGACGGCTGAAAAGCGTATCCAGTCGGTATCATTGCATGAAAGCGAATGCTCCTGCCAGGCGCCCATGGTGAGGCCGGAGGCCCGGTCCCGGCTGTCATCGGGTTCGAATTGGTCGGGGGCCATGCCGTTTATGGAGAAGACGGGCCCTTGCCCGTAAAACCGGTCGTCGGTTGCATTTACAATGCGAAGACTGTAGTCGACGCCGCTGAGAAATCCAAGCGGCGCGGCCCACTGGTAGCTCCCGCTATTGGGCAGGGAGGCTGATGAAATCGCCGTGATCGGTTTTAATCCCTTATAAAGATACAGGAGCACCGAGGAGCCGAAAATGACCGAGTCGGGGACCCAAGAGATCGTCGTGGAGGCCCCGGCAGTGATTTTCGATGAAGCCAAAGGCGCCGTGAAGGCGGCGAGCGTAGCGGGATCGAAGCGGGAGATTTTGAAGGAGTATTCGCCGGAATTGGCGGCGACCGCCGAGACGATCCGCGCGTAATACTTGCCGTTCTTGACGCACGGCCACATCCACGCGAGCGCTAAGGAGGAATTGGCGGCGATGTACGCGCTGCCGGTATCGGGAAAGAGGGCGCACTGTATTTGAAACAGGTTGGCGCATTTACTTTGAATAATGTAGGACGCTCCGCTGTCGGCGGCAAAGCGTACCCAATCGGTATCGTTCCAGGTTATCGTATGGTTCTCCGTTGTTCCAAGGGTAAGCGCATGGGCGGATGATCGTTTGTTGTCGGGTTCATAGCGGTCCGCGGCAATGCCCGTCATCGTGAAAGGGGGGCTGAAGGCGAAGAGGCCGGCGTCCCGCGCGGAGATGATTTTTATCCTGTACACGGAGTCCGTGGTCATGCCGTACGGCGAAGCCCAAAGGTACTTTCCGTTATTGAGTGCGCTCGCGGCGATGGAAAGGATGAACGTCGTGTCCGCATAGAGCCGCAAGGACACGCTTGGCCCCGGGTTACCCGTCGTATCCCAGAGAATGGAGTAGGAGTATCCCGAAGGCCATTCCGTTGAGCGGGTTGGCGATGTGATGGTGAATCCGCCGGAGTAGATTGACGCGATGGTAAAATACCCGCCGTAGCCGAAGAGCGCCTCGTCGTTTTCGCTCGTTGCTTTTATCCGGTAATTCGTTCGGGTTCCCAAGGGAGTGCTGATGGAATGCCAGGGGTATTTATCGAGGGTCGTGTACATTCCTTCCACAATGGTGGAAACGAAGGATGTGTCGCAATACAAATCGAGACGTAACCGGGGTCCGGGAAATTCGGTTGTTTTCCAACGAACGGTATCCGAAGAGTCTATCATCAGGCGGCTGCCGGTGGTCGGGTAGGTTACGGTGATGGCGCCGGAATAATCGGAGTAGAGTGAAAAGTAGCCGCTGAAATCGTATTTTGAAGTATCGGGGAGCGCGCTGATTTTAATCCGATAATTGTTTCCGGAGCCGATTCTCTTCGGGATATAGACGTAGGCGCCGATATTCGGCGTTGAAACGGCGATGATCGCGGCTACTACTGAATCTTTGTAAAGAGAGATTCTGACGCTCGCGGTGTCGCCGATCTTTTTAGAAGAGCCCCAGAGAATGCCGATGGCGCTATCGATATTTATCCGATCATCCGCCCTCGGGAAGATAATCACGAAATTCCCATTGTCCGTTCTTCCCTTTTCGTTATGCGCCCCGGAGTTGGAAGGGTTCTTTGAACAGAGCATTAAAAGGATCGATAAAAACGACAGGACCACAAGACCGGCTTTGATTGTTTTTCTCATTGCTGCGCTCCATAAAAGACATGAAAATTACTATCGTTTAAAATATGCTGTTCATCCCTGCCGGAAGGATCAGTGCAGACAGGTGATCATATTGTCCACTTTAATCGATTGCGACCGGAAACGATACAGATATTTTCCGTTGGGAAGTAGCGGCAGGACAACGCTGCGGCTTTGCAACGGCATAACCATTGACCTGAACGAATACATTGCGCGTCCGGCGATGGAATACACGATGAAGGTTGCCGGGCCGCTTTCGGAAAGGGCATACCGCAGCACCAGCCTGCCGTCATAACCCTGACGACAGCTCATGAAGGGTTTAAAAGACTTTACAAGAAGCGATGGCGGAACCGCGGGCGTGGCGCCGGAAACAGGACCTGCCGCATAGGGCAGGAAAACAACATAGCTGCTTACCTTGACGCCTGTGCCCGGCCCGGCTCCCGAGGGCCCGCTAGCGGAATCCCACCAGCAATGAGAGGCATCGATGCGGTGCGTTGAGTCTGAAGCGCGCGCACCGAACCCGGTGATAGCGCTGAAATCACTATACATAAAAGACGCGGAATCGATCTTCCCGTCGGCGTAAATCCCGTGGCTGCAATTACTGATCGTATTATGAGACCCGCTCAGGCTTCCGCCGTTCATATACACGCCGGCCCCGCCATGAGTATTTCCTCCGCGGCCGCCGTAAAACCCGCTTTTATTGACGGACACGGTCCCGTGCAGGATGTAAATCATTCCTCCGCTATATCCGTTCCAGTAAGAATTGCCGTAGCCGCCGTATTTAAACAGGCAGTTTTCGAATGTGCCGCGGGCAAGGCTGTCGACAAAGGCTATGCCTTCCCAGTCGCCGCTGCCGCTTGAGAGCGGCTGGGCGGTGTCGGCCGAAGTGGGGCCGCCGACGGAGTCATCGAGTATGGTGGTGAATACAATGGGTTTCTGCGCCGTTCCCCGGGCAATGAAAGCTCCGGCGACCATTATGTCGCGCTCCCATGACGAGTTCAGAACGCTCGTCTTGACTATCGCGCCCGAACCAAACGTAAGCGACGCCGAGTCGGCCACGGAGCAACGGCCGTCAAGGTAATAGGGAATGGAGTCCGCGGGTAGAATGATTTTTCCGGTGACTGCGCCGTTGAACGCGAAGGCATTATACGCGCAGCCCCGAGCCGTTGTCCCGGAAAACGCGGGAACGGTTTGGAGCGGTGCGTTGATCCGTATCGCGGCGGCCAGGCTGGAATTTATTGCCGATGAAGTTACCGTACCGGTGCAATTGCTGACGCTTATGCCGTTGCCGCCCGCGCCGTTGGAGGTCTTTCCCGTGTTGTTGATCGAACAGTCGCTTATCGCCAGCGCGGAATTTGCCGCGGAAATGCCGCTGCCGCCCGGCGTGCCCCAGGCTTCATTGGCGTATCCGCCATAGTTGATATGGCACCATTTCATGATCAGATTCGCGGAATTTTGGGCGATAATGCCGTTCCAGTCAGCCGCCGCGGGTTTAAGCGTATCGTTATTATCGGTGTTGCCCTTCGCGGAATCATCGGCAATGGACGTGAATATGATGGGTTTCGCCTCCGTTCCCGACGCGTCAAGCGATCCGCCCTGTATCATCAGGCCGCTTTTATATGAATTACCGACCGCGATGCTCTTGACAACAGCGCCAGGATCGACGGTCAGCTTTTTCCCGGCGGGAACCGTAAGCCATCCATCGATGACATAGGCGAGAGGATTGTCGGTAAACGTAACGTTGTTGCCGAGGACCCCGAAGACCCCGATACCGTTGACGGCATTGGCCAGGGCCGTCACGCCGCTGAACGAGGGGATGCTTTTTAAGCTGTCGCCTTCCTGGATTGCCGCCCAACCCCCGGAGCGCGTAATCGTACAATTTGTAAAGACCGCCGCGCTCAGCGGAAATTTTATTCCCGCGCCTTCCGCGTCGAGGATATCGACGTTCGTAAACGTCGGCGATGCGTTCATCAGGTATATCGCGGCGGCGGGGTGCCATCCCTGCCAGCCGGAAGCGACATGGCCGGAGTATTTGATTTTTACATAGGTAAGGGTTCCCTGGGCGCCGTTGTAAAACCGAAGGCCGCTCCACACGCCTTTGTAGGGTTTTGCCGTGTCGGCCTTGCTGAAATCCCCGGCAACGGAATCGTCGAGATAGCTGGTGAATATAATGGGATCGCCGGCCGTTCCCGCGCAGTTTAAAACGCCGTCGTTAACAACAAGCGCGCCGCCGCTGCGGCCATAGTTCGATTTTATCACCGCGCCCGCGGCAATTGTCAATGTTATGCCGGTGTCGACAACCAGATTGTCGTCGTAGCCGGTGAGATACCAGGGAATGCCGTTTTTGGCCAGCGTGGCGTTCTTTTTCAAGACGCCCGCGCCGATGGCAATGCCCTGATACGTGTTTCCCGCGCCTAAAAGCCCTGAAATGACCGGCGCACTGGTGGCGACATCGACCCAGTTGGCGGCGTAAGCCGCGCAGTTATTGACGATGCAATCGGTGATGACCGGGGCGGCTCCCGTATTGATTTTAATTCCGTCGTTGCGGCTGCTGTCTATCGTGCAGTTTAGAATCGTGGGCGCGCAGCTGTCGATATACAGGGCCGCTCCCACGAACCCGGTTTGCCATCCGGAATTTACATGGCCGGCATTATTGATGGTAACATATGATAGACTCACCGACGATCCGCCAAGACATTGTATCCCGCCCCATTCCGGAGAATAACCGCCCGCTGCGGGATTGAATATGATCGGATCGACCGCGGTCCCTTGTGCGTTAAGCGTCCCGCGCACGATCAGAGATGCGTGCCCGCGTCCGTACATGTAACGGACTTCAACCCCGGCTTGTATGGTGAGGCTCCCGCCGGCGAGTATATTCACGCCGCAGTTGTCGAAATTTTGGTCAACATCAACGATGTAGGGACTTCCCGCTTTTGTCCAGGTTTCCGCGGCGCTGATTTCTTTTATGGCAATGTAATATCCGTCGCCGGAAGCGTTCGGAAACCGGTTAACATAGGTCTGGGCCGCCGCGGAAACGACAAGACCGAAAACCATAATGCACTGTAAAAATCCGGACGCCGATTTGTCGGGGAAAGTCAGTCCCTTCATATGAACTCCTTTGGTTAGGGCTCATGAGTGGAAAAAAGGAAAATTTTATTCATTGTATCATAGTATATGATAATGTTCAATATGAAGAATTCTGAAAAAAGTGGAATTGGACACAGGCCAAGATTGTTCAAGAGCAAGGGGTCTGGAAATAGTAGTCGGCTGCTCGCGAGCCATCCGGCTCGGTATTTGATATCTCCGCGATGGCGCTTTGGTAAAGGGCTATAGCTTTTTCGTATCGGCCTGATTCGCGGCTGACCATGCCAAGGGTATTCCGAAGTTCCGCCAGGTTGCAGCCGTTCTTGCGGATGCTTACTCACGATTTACTTTTTCATGTCGTTAAAACGCAGCAGATAGGCGCCATGCGCCTTTTTCAGGCCGTTTATGGGCGCGCCTTGCAGGCCGTGGACCTTTGCCGTCGATACCGGTTTTCCCGACAGATCATACAGAACCGCGCTATTGCAGCGTCCCGCGAAACCGGCGGGCAGGGAAAATCCGTTGCCCGCAAGGATGACCAGCGCGCAGTGCGTTGACACCTTCGCGTTGCCGCTGGAAACAACGGGAAACGCAATGCCCGTTACGACGCTGCCGGTAAGGGTAAGGCTCACTGTTGTCAATCCCGACGATTGGGCGGTGATTGAAAGAGCGCCTGCCGTGCCGCCCGACCGCACCCAGGTTGCCGATTGCCCGCCTTTCACGGTCACCGAGGCGGGTCCGACGATGCTGCCGGGGCCGGTAACGCTGAGGCTCACCGATGCCGAGGAACCGTTAACCACGGCGCCGGCGGCATCAATGATGTCGATCCACACAAGTCGGGCGTCGCTGCCGCCTACAGCAAGCGGATCGTCGCTTTCGGGCCTGAGCCGCACCATAGCGGCGGCGCCGGGCGTTTTTACCGAATCCCACGCTTTGTCAACTCCGCCGATCGCGCCGATTGCGCGCAGGGTCCCCGGAGCAAAACCGCCGATTGAAAACGTAAACGGCGGGTGCAGGAGCGACGCCGTATTGGCGCCGTTGTCGGGTGTTTTCGTGGCGATAAGGGCATTATCGCGATACAAGGACACGTGGTCGCAATTGCTGAAAACCCGCACGGTTGTCGGAGAACTTGACGTCCAACGGTTCGCGATATGTACCATGGGGCCGGAATTGACGCCTGAAATCAGGACATTGGGGTCGCGCTGGCTCTGGAAAAAATAATACGAAGGTTTCGGGATGCGGCAGTAATCGACTACGCCGCAGCCGTTGAGCCTGCCGACAGGATAGCCGCCGGTGATGTAACCGGCGTAATCCGCATACACCCAATATGCGTCGGCGCTGTACCACGATAAGGCGCGGTTGTTGTTGAGCGATTGCTGGATATTATCGCATTGGGCAAGTAACGGCGCGTCGGCCGACTGCCGGGTTACGTCGCTGGTGGAGGTTTCGCCGCCGTAGTCCCAGCTTCCATATTCGCAGATGATAATCGGCTGCGTTGTCGCGGCCGACCTGATGTTCGCCTGCGACGCGCCGATCATGACGTCCCAGATGACGCTCGAAACCGTGGCCGGGCTGCCCCATTTTCCGTCGGCGGGAGTTCCGCACGTAAACATCTGCGCGCCGGCGAACTCGGCGTGGGCCAGGGTGTTGACCGTCGTGGCCCACGCTGACGTATATGAAGTCTCGTTGAGCTGCGTTTCCCATATCGCCACGCACGGATGATTCCGGTCGCGCCGGATCAGGTCCTTTACTTCTTTGTAGGTATTGTTCTTGAAGGTGTCCGTATCAAAAAAATGTTGCCATCCGGTCATGGAGTTTTCCACGAGTATGCCGAATTCATCGCACGCGTCGTAGAACATCGTATTGTGAGGATAATGGCTTCCGCGGACGAAATTCAGCCCGGCCTCCTTGAACCGTTTCATGTCGTAATAAATCGATTTTTTCGGCACGGCGTTGCCCAGGCCGAAGATGTCCTGATGCATGTCCGCGCCCTGTGCCTTATAGCTCTGACCATTGATGGTAATGCCGCTCCCATGCGTCCACAGTATCGACCTGATGCCGATGCGGGTTTTGTAGTAGTCGACGGCTGTGGAACCGTCCTTTACCGTGGTGTGAAGCGTGTAAAGGTACGGCGTGTTCGGGTGCCAGAGTTTTGGACCGGTAATGGGCAGGCTCTGGGAAAAGGTGTTGTCGGATCCGGCGGCAATCGTCGCCGTAGCGGTGGCGGTCGCCGCCACGGTCCCCTGAGCGTCCACGATATCCGAGACGATTGAGCAGCTTTTCGAAGCGGTATTTTCGTTGATGACGTTTGTTTTTATTGCAATCGTCGCCGACCCCGTTCCAACGGTCGGATAGGTGACGAACACGCCGCCGCCCCCGACTTTATCGGCAAAGACCGCATCGGTGACATGCAGTTTATCGGTGACGTAAAGATTGACGTCGCGGTATAATCCGCCGAAGTATTGAAAATCCATATAGGTGGCGTCTCCGGGCGCCCACCGCTGGTCGGGGTTACTGTTGACTTTAACCGCGATGACGTTATCCGTTGTCCCGAACGAAACGTCGCCGCCGATATCGAAGGTGAACGGCGCATAGCCTCCCTCATGCGCGCCCTTGAAAACCCCATTGACCCACACTTCGGCGTATTGCATGGCTGCCTCGAATTCCACGAACACCTTGCGGCCCTGATAAGCATTGTCGACGGTAAAATGCTTCCGGTACCAGCACATACCCATGTAGGCGATCTTGTCTTCAGCCGTTATCCATTTGGTAAAGTGCGGCAAACTGACGGAAGCCCATGATCCATCGCTGAATGAAGACGCCTGCGCTCCGCTCACGTCTCCTTGAGAGTATTTCCAACCGAGGTTGAAATTGACATTGACCCTGTTGGTAGCCGGCGGCGTGAAGGCCGCTTGAGTCGGTTCATAGTGACCTACAACAACTGCCGATAATAAGGCGCACAGCATTCCTCCGGTTCGCTTGGTTATTGCAATTCGGTTTTTCATACGCGGCAATTCCTTTCTCATTACTTTTTATTTTACATCGGCGCGTTGCGCGGCCGTCGTTCCATTAAAACGTTCCTTACCTGAATTCCACCAATTTGTCATCCGCCCTTTGGTTCATGTAGCATAACTTGACCCACTCCGGCGAATGCACGACGCTGCATATCCGCACTTCATCGATCAGGCCGTTGAAATTGAACCCGGCTCTGCCATTGCCGTGCGTTCCTATGTAGGTGGCCGTCCCGAAACCCGTATACATGATCGGGATTTTGCTGCCGGTTGAAGCGGAAAGCGCCCCGTCGATATACAGCTTCTGGACCCCCGCGGCGCCGTCGACGCAATACGTCACATAATGCCATCCGGTTTGCTTATAAAACATGTTCGACTTTGTAAAGCAATGCGTTGAATCCATGACGGCCGCCGGGTTAACGCAATAATCGCCTTCAGTCCCCTGGCTGTTCCAGGAATCGTCGAACCGTATCAAAATCGCGTCACCGACGGAAACGGCATCAGCCCCCACCGTGCCGGGCGTATCCAGGCTGGCCCATACCGAAAGGCTGACGCTTGCCGGGGAGCCCATGAGCCCGGTAATTTTTATGGAATCCTTGCCGTTGAACTTTTTGCAATAACCGATGATTCCCACAGTGTCAACGGCCCCGTAATTTGTTCCATGGTTGCCATGGGAGGTTGCGTCCAGGCAATTTTGATTGAGGTGCCAAGCGCCTTCAAATCCCCTCGATGCATCAAATACCGCATTGCCGTTGGACTGCGCGGTTGTTGAGCTTGTCGAGGCGCCCCAAAACATGGTAAGGTATTGCGTACTGTCGTTCCCGCGCACGGTGTCGGCCTTGACCCATACCTCGGCAACCCCGGCGGCCGAGTCCCATCGTTCTATTTCATAGGAAAGCGGCGTGCTGTCCGCCTTTGCCAACCGGAGGTCTTCGCCGTTTGTTTTTGCCTGGTTGAACATAAAATTTCCGGCTGTAAGACGAATCAGTATCGGGAAATTGAAAACATCGTTGGGAACATCCGCGCCCGAGACCTTAGTATTCAGATACACCCGCCTGGAAAAGCTCCATGAGGTATAATCCGCGATCAGGGTCGTATTCCTGGGAAAAACGGCAAAACGTGTTTTAATCGTGCGGTTTTGCAGTGGGTCCGCCGCATTTCCATAATGGAGTGACGGGATGATGCCGGCCGGGACCGAGTCGATCATTGCATAATCGTTTTCAATTCCGGCCGAAAAGGTGGTACCCTGCAGATACAGATACCCGCTTGTCCGGTCATAATAGTCGGGCAGAATGATTTTTACGGCGCCGGGTCTTTGAAGAGTCCCGACCGGGATAAAGGTTGTATCGTTTTTTCGGATTGAAATAGCGGAGATCAACAGACGGTCGCCGCTTTGGTCATTGACGCCTTGGATATTGAAAGTGTCGGCCATGCTTGATTTGAGCAGGTAGCGCCCCTGATCATCGGTGGTGTCGATCATGGAGCCGGGGATTGCGGAATCGATAACCGGATCGTGAAGCTTCGGAATAAGCATGACCCTGGAATGGGCCGCCGGCGATCCGTTTTGGTTTAAGATGACGCCGAGCGCGAACCCGTTGGTCGTCTCAGACACGCCGCCGCCCGCAATGGGTGCGTGATTTCCGCAGTGCATCAGGGATGCCGATGCAATGACGAGGAGCGCATTGGCTATGCCCGACTTCATCGGCGGACCTCTTTTTTTGAGAGTGGAAACAGCGCGATATTCATTTCGTAAACGCTTGTCGGCGCGGGATCGCTGGTGATGAGCGACGCCAAATCATTGCGAAAAGCCTTGATGCGCTCTTTGATCATCCCAAACCGCTCCTCGGAAATGCTCATGGTAAGCGTCGATATATCGCGCTCCCCGGGCGGCACGGTATTCAACGCTTTCCGAGCCAGATCGAAGGTGTCCATCTGGAACTGCCGGATACCGATCGACCGCCATGTTTCTCCGGTGGTTATCGCTTGCTTGACTTGTTCATAATGCCCCTGCGCGTTTTTGCGGATAAGATCAAGTTTTACCAGGAGCGCGATGGCCTGTTGCGCTTCACGCGGCGTGATTGCCGGAGAAATAAGACGGCCGATACGCTTGAAATCATCGCCTAGTTTATGGATGGCGATCAGTTCGCGCACGATGGGATAGTGCCATTTATTGTAGAATTCATAGGACGAGGGTTGAATCAACTGCTTCTCCGGAACTTGGAGCGCAACCAGTTTATCGAGAAAAAGCTTTTTGTCGAGGTGGGTTTTAGCTTGACAGAATAAAACAAGCGCGCTGAAAAATTCGGTCGCTTCGGCATTCAACCCGAATAGTTGCGCGAAAAGGGGGATTTTCTTCCTTGAGAGATTCCTTTTCCCTTGAATGATCCAGGTAATATGACCGGGAGATTTCATCCCGACTTTTTGCGCGATGTACCGGTAAGTAAAAAACGGCTTTTTAGATTTGAACTCTTTTTGAGCATCGGCGATAAAGAGGCGGAAGTCGAGATAATTGAAAACACTGAGCATAGGCGCGTTCTCTGTTTCCGGATAGACAGGAATACTACATAATAAATATAAGAAAAAAAACAGTAAAAAACATGGAATTTGTTTAATAAAATGTGAACAGAAAATATGATTAATAGCTTAAATAACGATTTTTAAGGATATTTAATAAATAAAAAATGTGAACAAAAAAGTTATCGGTATTTTTGCATTATTCGGAGGCGGTAGAAATTAATTAGTTGCACGGGCGGATTTATAACGTAATGTCTTGATTCATCGAAAACGGCGGCCCTACATTTCCCGCAGCATGCGCTTGATCATGCCGAACGATTTGCCGGTGGCTTCCCAAAAGAAAAGCGGCAATGAATAGTTCGAATTGGTTTCGTACGCTTTTTCCAAAACGAGCGCGGTTTTCTCCGCGATCGTTCTGCGTGACGCGTCCGCGATGGTCACCGAGTTTTCCACTTTGTATACCGTTTCCTCCGTGGAATCGCTGCTATAGCATGATACCTGGGTGGTGACGGTGAAAAAAAGGTCCGGCTTTTCAGTCCCGGACGCGGGTTTTAAAAAGCAGGAATCGCGCAGGTATTTTTTAAGGAATACGTCTTCCCCGAAATCCTTGGGAATTTGCACCGCGCTGACGGCGGAGGCTTTGTAGTTCACCTCGAAGAGGGGAGAAGCGGTATTGAACAACAGCGTTTGCTCGGGAAATTTAAGTCCAAGGTCGGACGCCGAAAAGGAACACACGAAATTCACCGCCGCGCTGAAGTCGGGCCTGACATAAAGAAAGACGCCCTTGGGAACAAAGGGAATTTTAAACTGGTGGATGGTAAGAGAGCCGTCGGAGGCGGTTTTGCCGGAAAACAGCTTTTTCCCCGGCGAAATGGCGCCGATAAGGTCGAAATCAGCCAACGGGGCGTTTTCCCGAACCACTTCGAATACCAGGGGCGTGTCCAGTATTGCGCCCGGTTTCCCGGAAATGACGTAACTTCGGCTCCTGATGGATATTTTGTCGATGAAATCCTGCATTATCCTTCGGGCGTCATCGACGAGAAAGGAGCCCGGTTCCTCGGCTCCGGGAACATCCAACGTTTTTTCAATGCGACCCATGCTGAAAAAGATGGCTTGAACGCCGAGCTGAAAGACGTCGCCGCCGACGTTTCCGTCGAGCAATTTTTTCAGTTGCGTCCATGTTCGTAGCGACAACGCCTGGCAGCGCGCATTGTACTGCTTAAGTGTGGCTTCGGCCTCTTCGGACGACAGTGTGAGCGTTACCGACCATTCATGCCCCTTGAAGGAGGATTCCTGTTTCGCCACGCTGAGGCAATTGTTTGTAAACGAGGAAAGATGGTAGTTCCATACGGCGTTGAAGGTGTCGACGGTGGTCCCGGATTCCTCCTTGAGCCATTCGATGCAATCGGTTTTAAAATATCCGGCGGCGGCGGCATATGCCTTGTCGGTGATTTCCTTATTGACAGGAGAGGAAAGACGGATCACCGCGGCGCCGGAAACGGGACGTCCGAAGGCGTTGAATGCGGCCAACGAACCCGCGAATATAATTCCATACGGAAAGAACGGAAAGAGGGGAATTTTGGTCATGATATTCAACCGTTATCTTTATTAAAAGATAAATAGTTCTTGATCTTCGTTATGCCTAATAATATAATTTAGAAGTTCGGGGAGAACTACAAAAAGGAGCGTAAACCATGTCCATAGAACTTTTATATATCATTCCCATCATAGCACTCGTGATTTTTACTTTTACCATTTCCTTCTTTTCCCAAAAACGCTCGGCAACTTTTGAAAAAAACAAGGGCCTGGCCGCGGAAGTTCGACAGTTCAATGACGGCAAGTTCATTCCCGCGGACCAATCCGCCCAAGTCAGGCTCGACCAGTTTGAAAACACCATCACTTCCATTAATAAAGCGCTTTCCAATCAGCAAAAAGTAATCGAAAAGTTCCACGAAGAAAACAATACCTATAACCAGGAAATCAATAAATTGAAAAATCAGCTTCGCGAATTGCACAAGGATTACGACATCGTCGTCAGTGAAAATTTTTCCTTGCGCGCAAAATTCAAGAGCTTGGCGAAAAAGCTGGGTCCCGAAGCTGAACTCACGTTTTCACTTCCCCAAACCATGCATTTCAACAAGCGCGAACCCGAAGCGTTCATTTCATCACATACGTCACAGCCCAAGCCCGGGTATGAAATCAGTATGAGCGTTTTTGATGAGACGAAAGTCGTTTCCTCCAACAACCTCGACGATACCCATGAAATCGATGTGTTTGAACTGCTGAAGTAATTTTCCGCCGAGCCTTCGTTCGAAGAAGGATTACCGCTAGTAAATTTACAATAACGAGTATCAATCTCCGCCCGCGTTTTCATTGATTCCTCCTTAAAAAACGTTTAAAAGGCGATTTAAGTAAATTTTCATCGCTCCAACTACAATATATGGTGTTGAGTTGTTCCGCTTACACTATATACATGGTTTTTTCCCCTTTAATTCCCTTTTTACCCCATTTTATTTAATTATTATAGAGAGAATTTGTATAAAAATTCTTGACATGAATTTGAAAATGAAGTATTCTTTTGGAGTAATGTAGGAAATTGTGGGTAATTGTGGGAGACAAAATGTCGCATTTTCATGGCAGATACGACTACACGGTGGATGAAAAAGGCCGGGTGAACATGCCCGCGAAATTCCGTAAGTCGCTTAATCCGGCGGCCGCTGAGACGTTCGTTATTTGCCGCGCTCCCGGAGGATGTTTGCGTGCATACCCCCAGGATGTTTGGGACAACTATGAGAAAGAACTCGCTTCCAGACCGCAAACGCCGGAAACGTTGCGGCATCAGCGTCTGCTCTTCAATACCCTTTCCGATTCCACGCTCGACGCGCAGGGCCGGATCACCCTTTGCTCTTCACAAATGCAAATAGCGTCAATCGTGAAAAACGCGACATTGGTAGGTCAAAGCGGATATATCGAAATTTGGGACACCGAAAAATTCAACGCCTACGTCGGCGGCGCCGAGGATTTCGACGAGGTGTTTTTTCAATCGGTTGAAGCCGGTTTAAGAAACCTGGAACGACGGTAACGCGCCATGAAAAAGAAATCGCAATGGTTTGCCGTGAAATTAACCCGCCGTGCGTTTACGCATCGGCAAGAGTGAGCAGGGTACATGGGAGAAGCGCTTCTCATAGACAATGAAGAAAGCTTCACGCCTCCTCCGTCCGTTGATCCCCCTCCGCGGCCTTCGGGCGCCGCTCGATATCACACGCCGGTGTTGCTGGAAGAAAGCATGCGCGCGTTGGCCGTAAAACCGGGAGGCCGCTACGTCGACTGCACGCTCGGCGGCGGGGGGCATTTTCAGGCTTTGGTTGACAGGTTGGGCGCCGGGGGGCTCGCCATCGGCGTGGACCGCGACCCCGATGCGATCGCATGGTGCGAAGCCCATGTTCGGCGCGGCGAAGCCGCCGTGGTGATCAGGCAGCGGCGTTTTTCCCGTTTTTATGAGGTACTCGATGAATTGCGCCTTGCCGATGTTGATGGAGTGCTCCTCGATCTCGGCGTTTCATCACGCCAACTATTCGCCGAAAAAAGGGGATTTTCCTATATGCGTGAGACGGCGCTGGACATGCGGATGGACCCTTCGGACGCACGGACCGCGGCGGACATTCTCCAAAGCTCCTCAACGGCCGACCTCGCGCGGATCCTTTCGGAGTATGGTGAAATCCGGAATCCTTTACGGATGGCCGAAACCATAAAACGTTGTGAAAAAAGCCGCCGGCTGCGGACCTCCGGGGATCTTAAGGATTGTTTGCGCCAGGAGTATGGAGCGACGCTCAACGTTAAAATGCTCGCGAAACTTTTCCAGGCGTTGCGCATCGCGGTAAACGACGAACTTGCCGAATTGCGCGATTGTTGCGAGCGGGCGACGGCCGCGCTCGGACAAGGCGGAAGACTGGTCGTGATATCCTATCACTCGCTTGAAGACCGATTTGTAAAGAATTTCATGCGGGACAATGAAAAGGGCTGTATGTGTCCGCCAAGCGTTCCCGTGTGCGTTTGCGGAAAAGTGCAAACGCTTAAACGGATAACCCATAAGGCGATTATGCCCTCCTCCCTTGAAGTAAACGTTAATCCCGCATCGAGGAGCGCCCGGCTGCGCGCCGCCGAAAAAATAACCGTTACGGCCGTCAACACCTAAGAACGGAATACGTCCATGCAGCAACAAAAAAATGACCGTCAAAAAAAAGCCCCTCTTTTACGGATACGTCATTTGGCCGTGATAGCGGGGGCCGTCGCGTTGCTCGCGGCGGGACCGCTGGGAATGGTTTGGAAACAGGTCTACATAACCCAATTGTCAATGCGCGGCGGAGCGGTTTCCGACAGCGCCGCCGTTCTTGGCAAGCAAGCGGCCCAATTGCGGCTTTCCATCGATAATCTTTCCGGGACCGGTCGCATTGAAACCATAGCGCGGCAACGGCTTGGTCTGGAATATCCGGCCGCGGGTAAAATCATCATCGTGAAGCGCCACGGCACGGCCGTCGCCGCGACCGCGCCGGGTAAGGGTTTTTTTGCGACGCTGCTGCGGTCGATCACCGGCGGGAGGGGATGATGACGGCATTCAAGGCGCGCGCGCTTTTTCTATCGTTGGTCATGGCATGCGTCTTCGGCGTCATTATCACTCGCCTCTTCGTTGTTCAGGTAATCAATAATGAGTTTTACGCCCAACAGAGCAAAAAACAAACGCAACAGCGCGCCCTGGTTGCGGCGAAACGCGGAGCGATTTTTGACAGGAAGGGTTTAGTATTGGCCACGAGCGTCGATAGCCGGCTGCGGCTCGCTCTTCCAAGCGCCGATTCCGCGCCGACGCCGGACGGCTCCGGACTCACCGATAAAAAAAGCATGTTTATCAATGTCAAGCGTCTCTATCCCTATGGCGAATGTGCTGGAGCGGTTCTCGGATATGTGGGGAAAGACGGGGCCGGATTGGGCGGCGCCGAGTTTTATTTCGACCGTTTTTTAAAGGGCGAGGACGGCTGGACCATCCTCAGCAGGGACGGGAAAAACAATAAATACGCGAAAATCAGTCTTCCTAGTAAAGAACCGCGCGGCGGCAGCGACGTGTTTTTGACCATTGATCTGGACATTCAAAAGATCGTTGAGAACGTTCTGAAGCAAGCGGTGGACAACCTGAAGGCTTGCGGCGGCATGTGCATCATCATGGAACCCGCAACCGGAAAAATACTGGCCATGGCCGGCGAGCCTTCATTCAACCCCAACCTCGCCGTCCGATACACGATGACGCAACGTCTTAACAAATGCATCAATACAACGTACGAACCGGGGTCCACGTTCAAAGTGCTTACCGCGGCCTGCGCCCTGCAGGAGAACATAATGAAGGAAAACGACACGCTGGACGGAAATCGCGGTTGCTATGAGGTTTTCGACCAAAAAATCCGCGATAAGAAACCCTTTGGGCGTTTGAGCTTTGTGGAAGCGTTCAAATATTCCAGCAACGTTTGTTTCGCCAAGGTGGCCAATAGCATCGGCAACGAACGGTTGTTTACCTATATGAAGGATTTCGGCTTTGGCGCGCAAACGGGAATCCAGCTTCCGGGCGAGGAAATCGGCATTATACGCCCTATAGAGAAGTGGTCCGGTCGTTCCCGGGTGACGATGGCGATCGGCCAGGAAATATCCGTGACGCTCCTGCAAATGTCCCTGCTCTTCGCCACGGTGGCTAACGGAGGCGTTCTCGTCGAACCGCGCTTGTTCGAAAAAATCGTAGGCGCGGAAGGGGAAATTACCGACAGCGCGCGCTATAGACCGGTGCGAAGGGTTATCGCCGCCTCGGTGGCGACCCGGCTCAAGGCCATGATGTGTGAAGTCGTTAACGGAGGAACCGGGACCAAGGCCGCTATTAAAGGGATCGCCGTGGCGGGAAAAACGGGCACCGCGCAAAAAATCGACAAGGCGACCGGCTCCTACTCCGATAAACGGGCATGGGCTTCGTTTATCGGCTTCCTTCCCGCGGACAATCCGCTTTTGCTGGGCGCGGTGGTTATTGACGAACCAGCAAACGCGGAAATGGGCGGCGCGGCGGCGGCGCCGGTTTTTCAAAAAATCATGAGCCAAATCATCAGCCATCCGCAACTCGAATACGCCGAAAAAATATTACGCCAAAGCCCGCCGCCAGCGGCGCCAGCGGCGCCCGACATCCGGAAAAGCCGCGATGTGCCCGATATATGCGGAATGCCCGTTGAAAAGGCGGTGGGTTTCTTGACTTCAGAACAATTTCCCTTCGAACTTATCGGCGATAAAAAAGGGAAAATAGCTTTTCAATCGCCCCAGGCCGGCGCCACGCTCGATCCCGATAAAAAATTGACGGTCTATACGTGTCAACCGCCGATGACCGATAAAAACTCCGGTTTTGTCATGGTGCCGCGGTGCGTGGGAAAAGACATGCGGGACGCGGTCAATGCGATGAACCTGAAGGGGCTGACGCCCTATGCGGTGGGGGCGGGAATCGTGCGCGCGCAATCGCCGAAAGCGGGCGCGTTGGTCAAATACGCGGAGCAATGCACGCTATCGTGTTCATTCGGCGATTATGCGCTCAGCGCGGCGCCGTCGCGTTAACGGCGGGGGAGATGGTCCATGAACAAAAAAGATTGCTTTGTCGATTATATCCATGCGCAGCTCACGGTTATTCGAAAGGACATCGGCGAGGCGGTGTGCCGCGATCCTGAAATGCGTGAAAAGAAAATCATGGAATGGATTCAAAAAAATGCGCCGGCATTCCGAGCGCAATGGGAAAAAATGCACGGCCGTAGGAAAAAACAATATGCGGTGGAATGATTTCCTTTCTTCTCTCCCGGTAATAGCCTCGGGGGGCGTTGGTAATCCGGATATTACCGACGTCACCTGCGATTCCCGCCGTGTCGTTCCCGGATCCCTCTATGTAAGTATTTCCGGGTTCAAGCGTCATGGCGACGAATTCATCGAGCCGGCAATAGGGCAAGGCGCCGTTGCCGTATTATCGGAGAACCCTCAGCCTGCATCCGCCGTGCCATGGGCCCAGGTCGGCAACACACGAAAAACGCTGGGAACGGCAAGCCGAAGCGTATGGGGCATCGACGGGTCGGAAACGCTCTTCGTGGGCATTACGGGAACCAATGGAAAAACCACCATCGCCTGTCTTTTTCAAAGGCTTTTCAGCGAGGTTTTCGGGCCTCGCCTGGCGTGGATGTTCGGGACCGTGGCCTATTCCGTGGGAGACGCGATGCTGCCGGCGCCGCGAACCACGCCGGAATCGTCGGATATTTTCAGGATCATGGCGCGCGCGCAACAATTGCCGAAGGCCGTGGTCATGGAGGTTTCCTCGCACGCTCTGGCGCTTGACCGTATAGCGGGGATTGCCTTTGATTGCGCGGTTTGGACCAACTTGACGCAGGACCATCTGGATTTTCACCCGTCCATGGAAGAGTATTATCAAGCGAAAAAACTTCTTTTTACCGGATATCTTAAAAAGAGCGGACGCGCGGTCATCAACATCGACGACCCATGGGGTAAAAGGCTGGCCGGCGAGCTTGCGGGGAGAGAAATTTTCACCTACGGCGCATCGGAAGATTCGCGCGTGCGCATCATCGAGGGGAACAGTTCCCCGAGCGGCACTGAGATTGCGCTGCAAACCACGGCGGGTGTGGTGCGTTTTGCCTCAAAACTCGCCGGACATTTCAATGTGTATAACATGACCGCCTTGGCCGCGGGCGCGTTATCGCTTTCCATTGATGCCGCTGCCATTGCCCGTTGTTTTGAAACCATGGAAACCGTGCCCGGACGCATGGAGCGCGTGCCGCTCACGGCCGGTTTTTCGGTGTTCGTCGACTATGCGCATACTCCCGATGCGCTTGTAAATGTATTGTCGGCCGCCGGGAAATTCACCCAAGGACGGCTTATCTGCGTTTTCGGCTGCGGAGGAGAGAGGGATACGACAAAGCGTCCGCTCATGGCCGCGGCGGCGGCACGGCATTGCGATGAAGCGATCATCACCTCCGATAATCCGCGCAGCGAGGATCCCGCGTTGATCGTGAGGGACATTCTTCGGGGAATGCCCCTGGATTTCCCGCATGTAACAATCGCCGACCGCCGGGAGGCGATCCGCAAGGCGCTCACCGGGGCCCGCGCGGGCGATTGCGTCATCGTAGCCGGAAAAGGGCATGAGGATTATCAGGAAATCAAGGGAACCCGGAACCATTTTGACGATAAGGAAACCGTACGGGAATTGTTCGCCGAACTGGAGAAACGCCATGCCGCGAATAAATAAAACGACGCCTTTTCTTACGCTGCACAACGCGGTCCGATGGAGCGGGGCGGCCAATCGCTTTTCGGCGTCGCTGTTGAAACGAACGATAACCGGCTTCAGTAACGATTCGCGCACCGTGGAAAAAGACGATGTGTTCGTCGCTCTTTCCACGGAGAAGGACGACGGTCACCGATATGTGACCGGCGCTCTGCGGCGGGGCGCCGCGGCGGCGCTGGTTGCGAAAAGGAAACTTAGCCTCGTATCGGACGCCGACGCGAACAAGCTTTTGGTTGTGAGCGATCCGCTCAAGGCCCTGCAGCGGATCGCGTTGAAGTATCGGCGGGCGCTCGGCATTCCCATCATCGGGATCACCGGCAGCAGCGGAAAGACCACAACGCGCGGTTTCATTGCCGCGGTACTGAAGCAAAAATTGACGGTTGGTGAAACATCGGGGAACCTCAACAACCACATCGGCGTCCCGTTGAGTTTGCTGCGATTTACGGGAAAAGAAGACGTCGGCGTCATCGAAATGGGCGCCAACCACGCGCGGGAAATCCACGCGCTCTCCTTGATCGTCGGGCCGACCATCGGGGTGATCACCAATATCGGTTACGCGCACATCGGCTATTTCGGCTCCCTGGCGGCCATAGCGCGGGCGAAAATGGAAATCACGGACGGCATGAGCGATCGCGGCGGCTTTCTCATGCTCAACGGCGACGATCCCCGGCTCATTCACGCGGCGAGCGGGATGCGCCGGACAATCGTCTACTTCGGAATGTCCAGGCTATGCCATGTCCGGGCGCGCAACATACGGATCGTTGATGGCGCTTCGACCCTCTTTGAGGTGAACGGGGAGGAATACCGCCTCGCGATGCCGGGGAGGCATTTCATTTACGGCGCGCTGCCGGCGATTTACCTGGGCCGGTATTTCGGCGTACCGCGGGAGCTCATCGCGCGCGCGATTGAGTCCATGGCGCCCTTAGCCATGCGAGGGACCTTGGAAAAAAAATCGGGAGCGACCTTTATTGTCGATTGCTATAACGCGAATCCGTCGTCCATGAAAAGCGCGATTGATCTTCTGCGCGACGTTTCCGGAAATAAACGGCCGGTGGCTATCGTGGGCGATATGTTGGAGTTGGGCCGCCATTCGAGGCGTTTGCACCTGGCTCTGGGAAAACAGCTTGTCAGGTCGGGCGTGCGGGAAATCCTCGCGGTGGGCCAACAGGCCCCGATCGTCGAGCAGGGCGCGTTGGAGGAGGGAATGAGGCAAAAAAATATAACAATCGCCGCAAACGGCGCGGAGGCGCTTGAAATTGCCAAACGCCTTGTGCGTAAAAACGATGTCGTTCTGTTGAAAGGGTCCAGGGGTGTGCGCCTGGAAACCGTATTTGAAGGGTTTTAATAGACGCGTATGCATTTACCGAAAAACCATATACCTAAAAAAGCGTCGATACTCGGCGCGGCCCGCAGCGGATGCGCGGCGGCTAAATTCCTTTGTGGCAAGGGCGTGGCGGTTTTTATCAGCGATTCGAGCGGGGAAGAGGCCCTGCGCGCCGCGCTCACCGTTTACGGATGCGCTTCGTTTCCGCATGAAGCCGGCGGACATAGCGACGCGGTTTTAGACGCTGACGTCATCATCCTGTCGCCGGGAGTTCCCTCGAACCATCCGATCCTGCAAAAGGCGAAACAAAGGGGAATCCCCGTGTGGTCGGAAATCGAACTGGCGTTTCGATTTTCCGCCGCAACCTATCTGGCCGTAACCGGTTCCACGGGAAAAAGCACAACGGTGAGCATGCTCGGCTCGATTCTCAAGGCCGCGAACATCGACCATGTCGTGGCGGGCAACATCGGCGTGCCGTTGGTCGGTACGGCCACGGCGCTGGGACCGGAAGCGTTCATCGCGGCGGAAATAAGCAGTTTTCAGCTCGAAAACATCGATTGTTTCAGGCCCAAGGTTTCGGTCGTGCTCAATCTTCTCAGGAATCATCTTGATAGATATGAGAGCGAAACGGCCTATTACGACGCGAAGAAAGCGATCGCCGCCAACGCGACGGCCGACGATTTCGTCGTGCTCAACGCGGGCGACGCGCTGCTTGTGGAGTGGGCGAAAACACTCGCCTCCTCGACAAATGTTCTGTGGTTCGGCAGTGGGACAATTCCCTCGAACGGCGTTTGGTACGAAAACGGCGGGCTCCATGCGCGGCTGGGAGGAGCGACGCGCCGTTTGCTTGATGTAAGAGAAATGAAGCTGCACGGACGCCACAATTATGAAAACGCGTGCGCGGCGGCGTTGGCGGCAATGGCCGCGGGAGTATCGGATAGCGCAGTCGCCGGAGGATTGAAAACGTTCGCCGGTTTGGAACACCGGCTGGAATACGTGGCCGATGTTAACGGCGTGCGGTACTACAACGATTCGAAATCGACCACCGCGGAATCCGTCGCGTGCGCCGTTTCCGCCTTCGGACATAATGTTCATCTCATTGCCGGCGGACGGGATAAGGGGTGCGATTTTTCAATGGTCGATGAAGCAATTATACGGCATGTCAAGAGCATCGTTCTTATCGGCGAGGCGGCCGCCCGAATGGAGGCGCAGTGGAAAGAGCTTGCGCCGATAACAAGGGCCGGCGACCTGAAAAAGGCCGTGGAAGGCGCGTCCGTTGCCGCCGACAACGGCGACGTCGTGGTGTTTTCGCCCGGGTGCTCGAGTTTCGATATGTTCAAGAATTTCGAACACCGGGGCTTGGTTTTCAAGAACCTGGTTCATCAATTGACTGAAAAGAGACTCTAAGGCCATGAACGAGAGATGGGCGCGAATGGACATCGGTATTTTCGTTTCCTCGCTGGTCATGGTGGGGCTCTCCATCGTACTGGTCTATAGCTCCTCATTCGCCGTCGCGCAGAATAAATTCGGAGGCGCGGATTTCTTTTTAGCCCGGCAAATCATCCGAGCGGCGCTCGCGCTCGGGTGTTTCATGATTTTTATAAACGTGGATTATCATTTTTGGGGAAAGCGCGGCCGCGGCGCCTATATTGTCGCGATCATACTGCTGATCTATGTATTGGTGCTGCCCGGACACCATGCCATTCATGGGGCGAAACGTTGGATATCGCTCGGATTCATTCAATTTCAGGCTTCCGAATTCGCGCTTATGGTCCTGGTAGTGCTCTTTTCCGAACGGTTGCAGGCCGCCGGGGACGCTCTTCGCGATCCAAAACAGTTCGCGCGGTTTTTATTAATGATAGGCGTTCTGAGCGGTCTTATCATACTCGAACCGAATTTCAGCACCGCGTGCATCATCGGCATTGTCGGATTGTCGATGATCTTCGTGGCCGGGGCTCGATTTTGGCATATCGCCGGATTGCTTCTGGCGATCATTCCCGCTGCGGCGGTGGTGGCGGCAAGCGCGCCGTACCGTTTGCGCCGGATCATGGGATACCTTCATACCTCCGATCATAAAGGCGATATCGGATATCAGGCATATCAGGCGCTCATCGGTCTGGGCAATGGGGGTGTGTTCGGCGTGGGGTTGGGAGAGGGCGGTCAAAAATACTTTTACCTTCCCGAACCGCATACGGATTTCGTTTTCTCGATTCTCGGCGAGGAAATAGGCTTCGTCGGCCTTATGGCGGTATTGGCCCTGTTCGGTTTCATCATCTACCGGGGAATGAAAATAGCCTTCAACGCTCCCGACAAGATGGGACAGTTCATGGCGTTCGGCTTTTCCTTCATTCTGGGGCTCTATGTCGTAATTCATGCATGTGTCAATACGGGACTCGTTCCCACCACCGGGATACCGCTGCCGTTTTTAAGCTACGGTGGAATGAGCCTGGTTTTTACCATGAGCAGCATGGGGCTTTTGCTTAATATTTCAAGTCAGTCAAGGGCGCTCCCGGCGCGCGGCGGAAAAAGCGGTACGGGACGGCATGCACGTTTTTCACCTTTACCATAACGGCGGACCATGGACACGCAACAGCAACGACAAAAGGGTATCATCATAGCGGCGGGCGGCACGGGAGGGCATATTTTTCCCGCATTGGCGGTGGCGCTGCAAAGCAAAAAGCAGCGTGGCGACCTGCCGCTGCTGTGGATCGGCACGACGCGCAGCCGGGAGGTTGAATTGTGCGAGCGCCATGGGATTCCGCTCGTGCTCCTGGACGTGACCGGAATTGAACGCCGGCTTTCCATGAAGGCGGCGGGAGCCGCGATGAACTTCGTCCTTGAATTCGTCCGGATGCGTTCGATGTTCGCGAAAAACAGGCCGGCCGCGGTCATTGCTTTCGGCGGTTATGTATGCGCTCCGGTGCTTGCCGCGGCGCGATTGTTGTCGGTTCCCTATTTCATTCACGAACAAAATACCATAGCCGGAGCGGTGAACAGGATGTTCGCGAAAGGGGCCAAACGGGTGTTCGCGGGGCTTCCCTTGATAGGCCGGCAAAAGCTCGGCGACAACGTAACCATGACGGGTACTCCGGTCCGCCCGCGTTGGGAAAGCTACGAGGATTTTTTTTACCCCCCCGGATTTGAAAAAAGAAAAAAAACGATCCTTATTTGCGGAGGCAGTCAGGGCGCCCAGTCAATGAATGAGTGCCTCATCGAACCCGTTAGGAACTGGGTCAAGAAAGGGTTTCAAGTGGTTTGGCAGACGGGCAATGCGGGTTATAACGACGTTCGCGCCAAAGTTGAATCGATGAAATCCGTTTTCGTCTTCCCCTCGATCGACGATCTCTATCCCTATTATGCGAGCGCGAAGCTGGTCGTTGGGCGCGCCGGGGCCTCCACGCTGGCCGAGATCGCTTATTTCGGCCTGCCGTGCGTCGTCATTCCCTTGCCGTGGGCCACGGAAAACCATCAATGGATAAACGCCGGCGTCGCGGAAGCGCAGGGCTGGGGCGTACGGATCAAACAGGACGAGCGGACGTTCATGAATGTCGACGCGGCGGCGTCATCCATTTTGGCGGACAAGGAAACGTTTGAAACCATGCGCCGTAAGGCGCTCGACCATTCGCCGTCTGCCGCGGCGGCGGCCATCGTCGGGACGGTATTGAGCGAGATACGCCTATGATCATTCTCAACCATAATCGTCGCGTCCATTTCATCGGTATCGGCGGAGTCGGCATGAGCGGCCTGGGTGAACTGTTGCTGTCGCTTGGTTTTACCGTTACCGGCAGCGACCGGCAATCGTCGTCGATCACCGCCCGGCTGGAAACGCTCGGCATACGGATACGCTACGATCATATTCCGGCCCTGGTCATGGAGGCGGATCTCGTGGTCTATTCCAGCGCCATCCGGGAAGACAATCCGGAATGGATCTACGCGAAGGAGCATGGCATTCCCATGTTACGTCGCGCGGAAATGCTGGGGGAGTTCATGCGGATGAAGTTCAGCATCGGCGTGGCCGGGACGCACGGGAAGACCACCACCACCTCTCTTATCGGGCAATTGCTCCACGACGCCGCGCTGCATCCCACGGTTATCGTGGGAGGGATTCTCAAACGATACGAATCGAACGCCATTGTGGGAACGGGGGAGATATTGGTGGCCGAAGCGGACGAATACGATCGGTCATTCCTGCGAATGTTCCCATCCATCGCCGTGGTTACCAATATAGAGGCCGATCATTTGGATTGCTATAGCGGCCTCGATGATATAAAAAACGCGTTTGTACAGTTCATGAATTCGACGCCGTTCTATGGCGCCGTGGTGGCGTGTATCGATGAACCCGGCGTACGGGAAGTCTTGACGCGCTGCAACCGCCCGCTCATTACCTACGGTTTGGACCGCGAGGCCGATTATCACGCGCGCGGCGTTACATTCGCCGACGGCAAAACACGGTTCGCTTTGTACGGGAAAGGCGAACGCCTCGCGGAAATAACGCTCCCCCTTCCCGGATTACATAATGTAAAGAACGCCTGCGCGGCGCTCGCCGTGGCCGCTGAATTGGGAATCGACATCGCCGGGGCGTCGGCGGGGCTGGCGGGTTTTTCCGGAGTGCGGCGCCGCTTCGAGGTTGTAGGCCGGGGACGCGGAATCACCGTTATAGACGATTACGCACACCATCCCAGCGAAATACGCGCAACGCTGAGCGCGGCTAAAACCGCCGGTTTTAAACGTATTGTCGCGGTTTTTCAGCCGCATTTGTATACACGAACAAGGGATTTCATGGACGAATTCGCCGAAAGCCTGTGCCTTGCCGACGAAATCATCGTTACTGCCATTTATAAATCGCGGGAAGATCCCCTACCTGGGGTATCCGCCGCGACCATCGTGGAAAAAATCGAACGACGCGGACACGGCGGCGCCCGGTATGTCGAAAAAAAGGAATCCATAGCGCCGCGGCTTCTTCCGCTGTTGCGTGAGGGTGACGGAGTGATCGTCATGGGGGCCGGGGATATTTGGAAAGTCGGTCAACAGTTAGCGGCGGGGATTCACGATGCCTAAACGTATCGGCGCAAACAAGCTGAGGCATCGCACCGAGGCGAGATCGCCCCAGGCGATGCGCGCGGCGGCGCGCCGGAGCGCCTCCGCGGCTAAGGTTTTTATTATCGCCGCCGCGGTTTGTTTAGGAGCGGTCGTCGGAGCGCAGCGAATGTGGCATTGGCTCGGCGCCTCGCCGAGGTTCACCGTTCACTCCATAGAGGTCCGCGGCGCGGTCCGAATCGATCCCAAGGAAATCCGCCGCCTCAGCCGACTCAAGGAAGGCATCCGGATGCTCGACGTCAAGCCGGCGATCATTAAAAAAAACATCATGGGCAATTGCTGGGTGCGGCGCGCAATCGTTGCCAGGAGGTTTCCCGCAACGGTCGTCATCACGGTCGAGGAGCGGACCCCTATTGCATTGGTCAATGTAGGCGGAATTTACTATGTTGACGCCGAAGGCGCCCTCATGCCGCTTTTCGCGGCCACCTATTCTGACTTGCCCCTCGTTTCAGGGCTTGGCCGGGAGCGGGTCGATAGCGCCGGGAAAAGGATCGGGCGACAAGCCATGGAACGCGTAAATTCCTTTTTCGATCAGGCCGGCGCGGTGAGCGAAACGCTCCTCAAGCATGTGTCGCAAATCGACTTCTCGAATGAATCAATGGTCAGGGTAACCATGGAAAATAGTCCGATGCTCATAGAAATCGACGACCGCAAAGGCAAAGTCCAGTGGACCCGGTTTCAAGATCTCATGGATGTTTTGGATAATACTCCCGAGGGAATGCCGCAACGTATCAACCTGTGCTACAGCAATTTGGGGTTTGCGCAATGGTAACGACCAGTCGGGGAGTCTCACTTATTCGCCGTGGAGGAATCAATGGAAGATAACATGTACGTCGGCCTGGACATCGGAACGACGAAAATCGCCTGCATTATCTCGGAGCTTGACGCGCATGGCGAGCTGAAGATCGTCGGCGTGGGGATGAGCTCGTCCGACGGGCTGCGCAAAGGCGTGGTAGTCAACATCGATAAAACGGTCCGGTCGATCCAAAAGGCGGTCGAGGAGGCGGAGCTGATGGCCGGGGTCGATGTCGAATCGGTGCTCGTCGGCATCGCGGGCGATCACATACGCGCCATCAACAGCAAAGGCGTGGTGGCTATTTCGCGCGATGACAATGAAATCACCGAGCTCGACGTCGTGCGCGCCATCGACGCCGCCAAGGCGGTGTCCATTCCCATGGACCGGGAGATCCTGCACGTGATTCCCCAGGAGTTCGTGGTTGACGAACAAAAAGGCATCAAGGACCCCATCGGCATGTGCGGCGTACGGCTTGAAACGCAGGTGCATATCATTACCGGGGCGGTGACCAGCGCGCAAAACATTTATAAGAGCGTTGAAAAAGCCGGCCTCAAGGTGCGCGACCTGGTGCTGGAACCATTGGCGTCGAGCTACGCGGTGCTGGAAAAGGACGAAAAGGAACTGGGAGTGGCGCTTATCGACATGGGCGGCGGCACCACCGACATCGCGCTCTATTTCGATGAAAGCATACGCCATACCGCGGTCGTGGGCCTGGGAGGTAAAAACGTGACCAGCGACATAGCGATCGGGATACGCACGCCCATAGAAAAAGCCGAAGAGATAAAAAAACGTTACGGCTGCGCCTATTCCGCGCTGGTGAAAAACGACGAGTATATCAGCGTGCCGGGCGTTGGCGGAAGGGAACAGCGGGAGGTGTCCAAGGCGGTCCTCGCCTCAATCATCGAACCGCGGCTGGAAGAGATCCTGTCGCTTGCTCTGAGGGAAATAAAACGCACCGAATACTCCGACATGCTGGGGGCCGGGGTTGTTCTTACCGGCGGCTGCGCGCTGATGGAGGGTATCCAGGAACTGGCGGAAAAGGTTTTCGAAATGCCGGTCAAGATCGGCTTTCCCACCGGTTTCGGCGGGCTGACCGAGGCCGCCAAATCGCCCGTTCACGCCACGGGAGTGGGGCTGTGCATGTACGGCGTCAAGCACGCGAAGGCCAAGAAGGGCAGGAAGGGCGGAGGCGACGACAATTTCAAGAAAATATTCGACAAAATGAAGATATGGGTCAAGGAATTTTTTTGATTGAGGGGCGCACAAGCATCAAGAAAAAGTTTTAACCTGAAATATACGATGAATATTCCCATACAGTAACACTTAATCCTATCCACCATAAAGGGAGGAGCATATGTTTACATTAGATGAAAGCTTCGACGCGAAGGCCAAAATGAAGGTCATCGGCGTGGGCGGGGCTGGGGGCAATGCGGTCAACCGCATGGTTTCGGCGGGGTTATCAGGCGTGGATTTCATCGCCATCAATACCGACGCCATGGCGCTGGACAACAATCACGCCGCGCAGCGGCTGCAGATCGGGGACAAGGTCACCAAGGGGCTAGGCGCCGGGGCCAATCCCGAAATAGGGAAAATCGCCATGGAGGAGGACCGTGAAAAAGTAGCCGCGGCTCTGGAAGGCGCGGATATGGTTTTCATCACCGCGGGAATGGGAGGCGGCACCGGTACGGGAGGGGCGCCGATCGTGGCCGAAATTGCCCGGCAGATGGACATACTGACCGTGGCGATCGTGACGAGGCCGTTTTTGTTCGAGGGCAAGGTACGCGACCGCAACGCGAAAAAAGGCATTGATGATTTGCGGAAAAACGTCGATACGATCATCGTTATTCCCAACCAAAAGCTCTTGTCCATCGTCGATCGCACCACGTCGCTGCTCGATGCGTTCAGGATAGCCGACGACGTGCTGTATCAGGCGACGAAAGGCATTTCGGACCTCATTTCCGTGCACGGCCTAGTGAACCTCGATTTCGCCGACGTCAAGACCATCATGCGTGAAATGGGCGACGCGCTCATGGGCACGGGATATGCGGAAGGCGAAAACCGCGCGGTCACCGCCTCCGACAACGCCATCCACAGCCCGCTGCTCGACGATATTTCGATCGTCGGCGCGAAGGGCATTCTCATCAATATAACCGGCGGCGAGGACATGACTCTCTACGATGTCAATGATGCCACGCAGACCATTTACGACGCGGTGGGCGAAAACGTCGAAACCAATATCATTTTCGGCGCCGTTACCGACCCGGCGATGAACGGGAAAATCCGCGTGACCGTGATCGCCACCGGGTTCAATGAGGAAAAACTTGAAAAAAAGAGGGAAGAGCGCAACAGCATCAAGCTTACCATGAAAATGCCCGGAAAAAGGCCCGGCGATGGGCAAGGGGAACAGTTGTCATTCCCGCTGCCCGCGTCACCCATGAACGCGGAAGCGCCCGCGACCGAACCCGTCATGTCGCAATTAAGCGACGAAGCGTCCGCCAGGACGCTAGACGCGGGAGTATACGAGGAAACGCAGAAGGCGGTGGCGACCGCGATCACCAACAGCCCGATGTCCAATCCTCTTGACTTTCCGGCCTTCATGAAGAAGGAAAAAAATAAAAAAGACCCGCATTTCGTGGTCTCGAAAGGCAACATCATCGAACACTACGAAGACGACATGGATGTGCCGACCTTTTTAAGAAAACAAATGCAGTAAACCTATGATGGGCGGGCTTTCAGCCCGCCCATCATAAAAATAAAATCAATTTTTCATCGAGGAGACCATGCATGGGCAGGTTAGAGAAAAATCTGATTAAAAAAGCGAAAAACGAATATAAAAAAATATTTCCCTGTTCCCACCGACGCAATCTCGAGGAATGCATCACGCGCGATCATGAGCGCGTGTACTTGTGGTTTAATACCGAGGATGAAAGTACCCATGTGGTGACGGAGAAAGTCGGATAAGGGGATGAAGTGATTTCTCCCGGGAATCTTATTATAGGGATCATAGCCGGAGCCTTCGGGTTATCCTATTTTATCTACGGCAAAAAGCAAGGCGAGATGATTTTCATGCTTACCGGAATCGCCTTACTATCGTATCCCTATTTTTTCAACGGGATCGTTATACTTATTATACTAGGCTTGATTCTCTTGCCGCTCCCATTTGTCCTTAAAAAGTAGCCGACGCAATAGGCGAAACAATCGTTTGAATAAAAAAAGTTCGTTGCGCTATTTTAGGACTTGTTGGGCTGAGCGCTCTAGGTTTTTGTCCTTTCTTCCGTCTGACCGGTAGCTCTCTTTCTGACAAATAAAAATTATCAAAATATAAAAACAAATGATTCTCCATGCTTTGCTTTCGAGACATTAGGAACCAGTACTGGAATATTGAAATATGGAAAAATAACAATATGTCAAATTGAAATGGGTCCATGGTATTTGAAACTTGATTCTCCAATTTGCGCAAGAGCACTAAATAATGACGCAACACCAAATAGAATAAGCTCAGATACTATTGTTTTATATTTTGGTCCAAAGGACATTTCAGATCTATACAATAAAGCTGAAATGTTTAAAGGTAAGAAAGTTAAAGTTTATGGAAGCATTAGCCCAGGTTTCATAAAAAATAAAACGACAAACAAACCTCAACCAATAATAATTCAATGTTATGCACAATCGATGGATACATTAAAAGTTGGTGATCATTAAATGGGGGGCGTACAAGAACCTGGACAATCAGAAGTGGAAGATCGTGGTGGTACCGTAAGAGAAGGCAGGAGACAGAAGGTTTTGGAAATCCTGAGCATCCTATAAATCCTGGGTATCCTGATCGAAGACAAAAGCGAACTGAGCGGAAGTTAGCCGACAGTCCGAACCAAGCAGCGGCCTGCCCGGCAACACACTCAACGATACATGCGGTATCTCCGCGAACCCGGCGCCGACCGATATTGCCATCAAGCTATTTCATTGCCGCTTAGCAATGCGCCGTCCTTTGGCGGGCGCATTCCCCGGCCTGTCCACGCCCGATACGCTGCCTTTACGAGAGCGCAGGGGAATGAGTATCACCCGGCCCCAACC